>JAEIGA010002371.1_pt1 | contig 30113 bp, 48 predicted proteins | sample 9270691 | NCBI WGS metagenome assembly JAEIGA01 (sample SAMN17057246, study PRJNA624740) | gut metagenome | biome: biome; isolation source: fecal sample | host: Bos grunniens | place: China: Xizang | collected 2019
ACCAACAAGTTTGAATTTAAGCAGGTTCTCGATATCTACCGGTCGAGGATTAATCATCCTAATAACGGGATTATCTCCTATCTTCTTGTAATTAACAAGGAACAGATTAGGAAATACTTCGATATCATAAAATACCAAATCGCCATTAGATTCAATATGCTCCGAATCTTCAACCGATTTGAGTTTCATTTTGAGCGCTTTCTTGAGACATCCCTCTGCCTGATGAGTCGAACCTGCTGCAAATGCACAAATATCATCTCTCAAGTCAGTAACATCATATACAAAACCGCTTTTATATGCCTCTTCAAGAGTTTCATATATAAAGTTAATATTTGATGTCGTATCAGGATGTATTTCTTTAGCCAGACAACGAGCTATACGCCTCCTAAGTTGTCGTTCATTTTGAATGCGGAAATCTTCCACAGTGGGTTTCGCTCCTTTCAGTGGTAATCCGCTCGAGATAGTTGCTACTGGAACATCATTACATAACGTAAGCTTCCTCCTGAGCGATTGTTTGCCGGTGAACACTTTAATTTCGACGCCTTCATCATAAATGTGACTAAGTTCCTCAACATTACCAGAATATAAATAATGTAGATGAAGACCGCCACCGGATTTACTAGTTTCCACATACGTTCTAGGAAACTTAGATGCTGCTTTAACGTTAAGTTCCAACGATTTATCGCCATTTTTATCGCGAATATCAAAGTCCAAGACAATATGATTCTTTGGTACACGAACATAATGTAACTTGTCTGTAGCTATTTCTGTTAATTTCTTAGTTACCTTACTCCATGCATTCATCGGTTTTTCTTCCGAATTAGCATATTGTGCAGGACAATTTTGTAACATGTCGTCGAGTATTGAATGTTGTTTTTTAAGCTCGATCCACGACGAATAATTAGTTTTAGTACCTTTATTTTGAGTAGATTTCTCGTATTCGGAATGTTCTAATTTTTCCTGCTTAAAACCAAGATACACTTTACGAGCTTGTGTGCCATCAGGCAATGTACCTCTATCTTGATAGTCTTCAAAATAATTCTTAAGTTCCTCTTTAAATATTCTAAGAGGAAGAGGATACGGCACCTTTGCATCTTCACAGTAAATCTTATAGTTTTCCCATGCTGACTTAAGAGTAACCATATCCTCATGAATATAAACCATTGAGTTATCTTCTATAAAGTTATAGAAGTCGTTGGTTGCACTGAGCATGTTAATAGGAATATAATCGTCGAAATATTTAGGATCTTCCTTATACACTTCAAGACATGTAGAAGCTATCTTACCGAGCTCAAAGCGTATCTGTCCCATCAATCTATCGTATTCATTCTTTGATACGAGATTGCCTGATGGAGTAATATCAATGAGTCTTCTGATGATACCTGACTTTGCATCCGTGATCTTAACAGGTTTGTTTGTGCCCATAATAAGAAACGAATGAAAGTCGTTGGTATACTGCCTCTTGTACTTTTCATTGATGCGCATCTGCTCATGAGACACCAGTGAATTAAGTTTTGTGTTATCTTCAATTCTACTAAGATCTCCATCGTGCTCAATTGCAACAAGAGGATTATTCGAAAATGCCTCAAGAGCATACGCATCAGTAGAAGAACCAAGAGCTTTCGAGTTAAATATCCCACAATATCCAGCAAACAACCAACTAATAATATTGATTACAGTGGATTTACCTGTACCTGACGAACCATATAGTACTGCAAACTTCTGTAATTGTTTACTAGCGCCAGATACGATTGCTCCTATAATCCACTCAATCTTATGTTTTTCCTCTTCAGAATATAAAGTACCAACAAGTTTATCCCACGCTTCTGGTACTCCTTCTTCGAGAGGATAGGGAAGTTTTTTGCTAGCATAATCGGTTTTCTTAACGACTGTATCTGAAAATATCAAGTTCTCGTCAAGAGGGTGATAGTTGTCTCTGATCTGCTTCTGACAATACTTATGCCATCTGTCGATCACACCACTTCCGGCTTTTCGCATATACTTGACGTTTATATCGACTTCAGAATCTTTGTATTTTTCTGCGACCTTACGAACTTCCTGATCTATACGAGTAATAACGTCATCTTCATCAGTAGACCACAGACCTTTATCACTACACCAGATAGCATAAAAGTCTCCTCCTCGAACCATTAAATCATCAGATTTACCAACAAGAAATTCGGGATAGATTTCTCGTCCATTCTTTGTTCGCACGTCGCATACTTCCATGAAATCAAACAAACGATCGTCATTAGCATAAAGCAAACTATCTCACCTCCTCTCTTTTAAATATCAAGAAAATCACTCTTCCTCTTCTTTGAGCTTTCTGATCTCATTCTCGAGATAATTATCAAGAACCACAGCATATACAACAGCTCCTGCAGCAATCGCACCACAAACAACATTAGCTCTCTTAAGCCTGCGAACCTGTTTGCTAAGTCGAGCTATTTCACTGGTATTTTTCTCAATATCGAGAGCAAACTGACGAACTATAATATCATGCATAACTATTACCTCCGAATTAATATACGTTTTTGTTTTTGATCACATCATTTAAGTGTGCTTGCATTTGATACCATATGTCTTTATCGGCCATTTCTCTCATACTAAATCGATCTGACCTAAACATACATCCTTTACCATTAGGATCATAGGTATATGCGAAGAAATTTTGCACACAACGGTCAAATTCATTTTGATTAAACTGAGCGTCAGACATATATCCAACGCCCAGATTAGTAATCATTTCCCAGAACCATTGAGCTGTACGATCGCCTTCAGATTCGCTACCCATTATACTGTCTTCGATACGAACCGATAAAGCTACCATCATTTCTAGCATGTTTACTGGGCTATCTTCAAGCTCTATAAACTCTCTTCCAGTTACTCCGTGAAGATAATCATCCATTTTACGTTCGAACAAATATCTCATGGATTTTCCATCTTTTGCTCTTTCATTATCAAAAGGTTTCATTTCCTCATATCTAAATCGAGTATAGAATAGAGTCTTGAAGAGCTTTTTATACCTAGGAAAAACCCTATCATTGGCGACCTTTTTGATCAACCAAGCAAAATAATGTTCTTCAAGTCTTGTCATAATTATCTCCTATCGTGATACTTTTCTTCGCAGAGCTGTATCGCATAATCAACAGATTTAACAGGATCACGAACATATAGCATTTCTGGTTCGAACTCACCGAAATGATACAAATTTTCCCTACCTACGACTTCATCGGGATGACGAACAATTTCGCCAGTATCATCATAAGCAAGTACTCCGTCTGCATAATATGTTAAGTTATCTATTTCATAAGAACCCTCTCCATATTCATCAGGAGTTATACAATATGGTTCACCTGTTTTAGGTTCAAGATGGGGTTTATTTGCTGTTGCATCCATTTCGGCAGCAGTTTTACCCTCTTCTTTTCTTATGATTGGTGATTCTTCAGCTTTCTGCATGTCAATATTTGAAATATCAACGGCTACAGAATCGGCTGTTCCACCATAGTTTTCCATTGCTACCTTTGCTTCAGCAGCATTTGTCTGTAACATCTGCTGTTTCTCTTCTTCGGCGATCTGTTTGAATGCGTCTTTTACTGACTGAATTTCATCCTCAGTCTTTTTACGCATTACTCTCTTGGCTACAAAATATCCGCCAATACCACCAACAGCAACTCCAGCTGTAAATATCAATATTTTATTCATACTAACACTCCTAACGAGTTAATAATAGAATTTCGAATGGCAGATGAAGAATCTAGATTCTGGCACGAACCGACGATGTATACAGTATTAATAACGTCGTTCATTTTGAGCAAACCATTTACATCTTCATCGTCTAATCCCAATTCGTCGATGTAATACATAAACGTTTCGGCAATTAAATGTTTCTTATGCACTTCGTCAGCATTATTTATAAGCCACAGAGGAGACCTCTTCTGGTACATAACAACTAACGATTCCCATTCCTTGCCGATTTTGTCTATCAGCAAACCTTCATTTTCAGCCATTAGTACCCTTTCTCGAAATATTCGATCTTTTCGATACTTTCAATATCTCCTTCAAAAATATCAATAGCAGATATTGTGCCCATCTGCCTTACCTCACGAGGGAGATTTTTAGTATCGACTATAAATTCGATAACATTACCTTTGTTCCCCTTCATAGGATGATACATATGAAGAATATCAGTGTCGCAATCGGCTTTGCAATCGCCTACCATACACTCGAATGTCTCGCCTGTATCCAACGTAACTTTAAAGCAATCTCCAACAGTCGATGAATAATATGATCCAAGAGCTACAAGATAATAATCGTCGTAACGTCTGAGTCCATTTTCGTCAGTCCATGCAAACTGCTGTAACTTGTATTGCGGACTACTCTTGCACGTAATGCATCGATAATCCATATATGCTTTAAAGTCCGTATCAATATCATCAGGTACTGATAAAGCTGTTACTGCTGACGTAGCCATCAATACCGATGCTAAGAATATTCCCTTCATTGGGGAACACCTCCTAATTCCTTAAAATATAAATGGCGATTACTTTTTACTTAACCACCATAACAGACCAAAACAGCCTCCTATAATTGCTACAGATACACCAATACCTATAGCCGTATCTACATTGTGCTGATGTCTGGCTGCATTAGTCATATTTGTCAAGAATGCTATTTCGTCCTTCGTCAGAGGTCTATCAGGTAATATGGGAACCTGAACTGCCTTTTCAACAATTTTCTCTACTTCTACAGGAACCTTTTCGACAATTTTGGTTACCTCTGGAGAAATTGTTACATTCGAGAAAAGCGGATCTGAAGTAGTACCCACTTTCGATGAATATGCAGCGATAGCCTTTACAACGTCAGAGTCTCCACCCTGAAATGTACTACCATCTGCTAATTTTATATATGCCATAGACATATACCTCCGTTTTAAAAATATAAAGAACCGCCCCTCGGCATCACGATCGTGAGGTTATGTCAAGGGACGGTGTTTACTACTTTAGATCATCTCGAGCACATTGCCGTCAACGTTAAAGTTAAGCCATACATTCGGTTCATCACCATCAAGGAAGTTTATTGCTCCCTTATTGCATGTATGTGCAGCACTATATACACCAGCATCTATCTTGGATATAACATTCGGATCATATATCCAACCGAGATACTGACCTGCAGGAGTGCGAGGAAGACCAAGACGCTCACGAACTTCATTAAGGAACATTACTGCGTGACCATTATTTGCTCTTGCTCGATCTTCAAGCTTAATGTTCATGTTGTGTATCGTGAGTTCTATGAAATGACGATTCTCAACAGGATCCTTTGTCCAGAACTGAGAGGATGTCTCATCGAACAATACTCGAGTATCACATTCCATTGCTTCCTTGTTTGAAATATCAACGCATGTTAGAGTTTTCTGTTCCTCTGTGTTAGGATCGGTGAATGTAACATTGGTTGCTCCATAAAGAAGTTCTTTGTCTATTTCATCACCAAATCTCATGCGGACATTTGCTCTATAATCATTAAAAGATTTCTGGAGACCACCATACGCAGCAGTCATTGCCAAATATCTTTTATTAAGGATTGCGTGACCATTACAGAGAAGACCTACTCCAACACCTGTGCATACTACTGCAGGAGCATAATCTTTTGCAATATCAAGAACAGTGAGAGCATGTGTCTTCATTACTTCATGCTTATAGTCCTTTTCGTCCATTGCAATAAGCTCTGTATCCTCTACTTTCTCTGCATGTTCAAGGATTTCAAGATGCTTACGCTTAAGAGATGCAAGCTTTGTGTCACGTTCCTTGATCTTGTCATTGACTTTAAGTGTAGCATTGCAAGCAAGAACGGTTCCGCCTACTACACCTACAATACCAAGTACCAGACATATCTGCGGAGAATACTTGCTTATTTTGACCTTGCAACCATAACCGAAGTCTTTGATTGCGTTTACGACGCCCATATTACTTCCTCCTTAACGGTATCGGCTTAGGAAGACGAATATAATAACCGTCTCTACCGAGTGCCGCTTTTGCTTCATTAAGATTGTACCAACCGTAACCGTTATATGTATATGGCGCAATCTCGTTAACAAGCTCATACATGTTCGAGACTTCTACATAACCCCATTCATCAAGAACCTTATTGAGCTTATAGATTATACGTTCTGCATCTCCTCTCGTAGCTATCGCAGGTGACGCAAAAGCAAAACAATCACCAATTTCCTGCATTACAGGCTTATTGTTATTGTTGTTACTATTATTGGACTTATAAGAATTGTGATAACCACTTGCTCCTTGTCCATAATAATTGCCTTTAGACTCTCCGAAGAACAACATATCGATAAAGTTCTTTCCGAGCGCTGCGAACGTATTCTTCAAACTAGGAATAAGAATATCATCAACGAGACTTTTACCTATCTGATCGAAGTCGTCATTAATTATTGCTTTTCCAAGCTTTGCTAAACCTGTTACCTTTTTCTCCTTATCGTTTGTGGCAGGAGGATTATTGTTGATGTTGATTTCTGGCATTTTGATTCACCCCCCTTTCTAAAACCACGTGCCTTCAAGAAGCACAGGAGTGAAATCGGGAGCAAATTCATAAACTGTCATATCATCATCATCGCCTATAAGATTTTGATTTATTTGCATGTGCAGGAAATACGATTGATTACAATCGAGTACGCTGTCTGTATCCCAACCATACGTATCACAATATTTCTTGTGCTTATGATCTGGAGATACGCCTAAGAAGTCATAAAAATCAGTCAAAGTTATATAACCCTCATACGCCAAACGCTGATTAAGATTATACAACGCTACCACAACCCTGAACGGAGTAGTTTCAAAATATCCTACATTTTCGTCGTAGAAAGTAACTATCTCATCTGATGAAATATCCCAATGCGAAAAATCATCGGTGTATCTAAAATATTCAGGATCTGTTGTGATTACACATTTAATCGCGTCTTCATCTACATTTGTACCTGCACCATTTACGACTGCCGAACGATACGCGTTAAACATCGATGCTGTACTTGCTGCTGCGGCTATAAGTGCTGCTTGCTTAGACATGTTAATTTTATGATTAAAGAATATGCATGTCAGTGAGCCTATTGTGAGACCCACTGGCAATGCCCATATCTTTAATACTTCTCTTGTGTCTAATTTATACTCGTCAGAATTTGTAAGGTCGACTATTTTGACCATATCAGGAGTACGTCCCTGCTGTTGCGTACGATCAACAATCGCTAACAATTCTGCATTACGTTTATTTTGAACAGCAGTCATTGTTTTTGTTGTCGCGTCTGCAACCGCTATTACAGCACCTATAGTACCGACACCTGCACCCACAGATAATATAGCTGATGAGTGCTTATTTAGGAAACGTAATGTCTTCGATACTATTAGGTTCAATGTCACTGTAATCGAACCTCCTTTTTACTCTGATGTTAATTTCGTTTCTATCGAGCCAAGCCTCTAATATAAACGATTCAGGATTTTCCATCATATCATTTATGACCGTACGTTTCTTGGTAGTAATAATAGGAGCGCTCTTTCCGCTTTTGCCAAGTTTACCTACAGGAATAGGTTTACTGACATCAATCGAATTAAGCGCTTCTTTTACTAGCGCACGTTTGATCGCCTTAAGAAATATCATAGAGCAGAGATACGCTCTTTATCGTATCAACGCTTATGGTGTCGAGAACCTTATCGAGATTCTGCATTACACCATTATGAATAGCTTCTTTGCTGCTATCAACAACGTCGATCGGGATGCTGAGATACTCTGCACCAAAGTCAGGAAGATTCTGAATGATTGTCTTACCCGCTCTATCAAGATCCTTAAGACCTTCAGCAGCATCTACGAGCCACTGATTACTTACTGCATTAGCAGCATATTCTGCCATTTTGAGATCGGGAATGCTCTTATCCACAAACGGAACATTTTCAGCAGTAACCTCGATTGCCTTCTGAGCAGCCTTAACTGCCTTACGAGAAGCATGCTTATAATACGCATAACCGCCTGCTGCAGCTGCTGCCACACCACCAATTATGAGCATCTTCTTATGCTTCTTGCAGAAACCCTTGATTCTCTTACCAAGGCTCTTCTTTTTCTTAGGCTGTTCTACAACCTCTGTCTCCTGCTCCTGCTCAAGCGCTACCATATCAGTAGTTTCCTCAACCTGAACATTCTGAACATTCTCGGGTACCTGTGACTGGACATTTGTGTTTGCTTTCATGATTTTTACCTCCATAAAATTACTTAAGATCTATGAGCATCTGAATATTCTTAATATCATCGATATCAATATTATCCAGAATGTCATTCGTTGCATCATTGAAAACCAGAACTGCAAGATCCGGTTCTCCTTCTACGTCAGCGAAAGATGCAAAATAGTTAATGCAATTATCGCTTACAAAATTAAGTATAGATCCTTCAGGTGCATGCAGACCATCAGGAATATTAGAATACTTATTCCTATAATAGTTGCGATCGCCATTCGGGAATTCACTTTCCATAGGAATAAGATTGATCGAGTCACCATCAACTTGCATGATGAGATCGCTGTTCGTGTAATTGCTGGGAAGTGCGTTATTAGCATGATGAGCCTTGCCAAATTTCTTATTTATAACAACCGTGCCCACCACAACACCAGCTGTTACACCACAGATGACAAGCTCTCTTTCGTGTTCCTTGCACCACTGCTTTACGCGCTTAATTCCACCTTTAATACTCATTCGAATATACCTCCGTTAAAATATAATTTTCACATTAGTGAATGAATAAAATCCTCTATGACATTTGCTGCATCCTTAAAGATTTCGTTGTCATAGGAATATTTCAACATTCTTTTCCCAAAACGCTCAATAACAATAAGAGGAGCCTCATCATGCAGAAGAAGTTCCTCTTTGAGTGTACAGAGGGTCCATAATTGGGTCGAATATGTTTCAGAATATTCATCTGGATACTCTCGCTCCTTTTCATCTTTAACTATTTTGATGTAATTATTGAGCGCTTTAAGAGCATCACTTTGAATTCTGTCCATTATTATTTCTCTTCTCCTTATCGCGACGTTCCTTTTCGACAAGGATTACCGCAAGCTGAGCTTGTACTTCACCCGGGAGTTCCTGCTTAACAAGCTCGTGTACTTCATCGCGAATAAATGTCTTACGAGCCTCTTCGGACTGAATATAAACCTGTGTAACATGCTTACGGATGCTCTCATCACGTTCTCTACGCTCTCTTTCTGTACGCTTCTTATACGTAGCAACGTCATATACGAACGATACACCCTCTGCAATAGATACGAAAGGACCAATAGTCTTTGCTACCTTAGTTACAGGCTTCATAATAGAACTAAATTTCATGATAATATACCTCCGATAAAATATAAATTAAATTAATAGAACCTATGATACGGTGTTGACTTAGGCGTATTCTTAAACGTCATAGTCAATATAGGTCTACCATCTTTTACACAACTAGATATGCGTACATCGATAAGGCCTATGTCACTATCCCAACCAATCTCTCCTCCAAAATCAACAGGATCCTGACCTACTTTGAAGTAAAAATCGTTCAGGGATACGAAATCGCCGTGATTGATTTCATCATTGAGTTCGTTCACTGCCTCACGAATCTCTATTTCGCTTGCATAGAATGGTTTATTAATCCATGTGTCAAGACAAATATCACGACGTCTAAGAGATAATGCTGTGTTAGGAGATTCTTCATCGTCGTCGCCAGGAAGTGCTAATCTATTAACTACTTCCTGATCCATCTTTTGCTCGATCTCCTTAACTTTTGTTTCACCCAATTCTTGTATCATTTTCTTCTTGTACTCTGAAAGCGCCCCCTCAGATATAGCATACAATGATACAAGTGCTGCGTTCTGTTTTCGGAAACCAACTGCACCACCTATAATACATCCGGCACCAAGTACACCAGTTACCATTGTCGGAATATAACATTTCCAAGTGGCTTCGATCTTTTCCTTCGTTGTCAGTTCTTCGCCTTTCTCTTCTTCAGCACTTCTAAGTTCATCAAGCGCTCGTGGCGTGTTACGAATTGCTTCAACCACAGACACACCATTAAGAACCAATCCTGTTGCTGTAAGAAATTCAGGCATTCGTTTCTCAGCAAATTTGAGAAACTGCTTAAAAGTGATCATTACATTTTGAACTCCTTTCGTAGAATAAAAACGTAAGAGAAGCTTGATCGTGCTTCTCCGCTAAAGAGGATGTATTTTTTGCGAACCAAATCACATTATGAAATGATCGCCATCCTTGCTTACCATAATATTTGTAGGCGGATCCTTTTTGATCACTTTATAGTATGTAGGTCTTACACGATTATAGATTGCATAATAAATATCGATTGACTTACATGCACCCTTGCCTAGCAAATCAAGAAATATGTTGAATAATTTCTGTCCCATTTTGATCCTCCTAAAACGAAAAGAGTAAGAGGCTGTGTAGCCCCTTACCTTTAGTAACTCCTTTCTTAATGATGAGTCAGTTTTGAGATTCCAGACACTATACCACGTCCGAATGAACTTGTTATGCTGCCGGTGCGTTCAAAGTCAAGGACTGAGAAGCCCATAACTACTCCTGTAGCAATCTTACCAACACCAACTATTGTGTTAGCGACGTTTGTTCCTCTTGTGGAACGACGTTCGCTTCTGCATTTAAGTTGTGTGTTGATTATAGATGCTTCGTTTTCATCTATGGGTGTTTCCCAATCGTTCAATTTGTGAATAGCACGCCTTTCAGCTGCTCTTTCGATAGTCTCTCGTCTGTGACTCCTTCTGTGTCTTCTGCGTCCCATAACTATTACCTCCATTAATATAAATTTTGGATGTTACTCCATTAAAGGCGATTGATTTTTTGCGATTACCTCTTTTTAACTTTCAGAATTACATACATCTTCTTTTCGAGCTCTTTCTTATCGGGATAGTCATCAAGTTCTAAAAACATGTATGGTCCTTCACCAGCATCATCGTGACGGATTATTAGTTTACCATCATATTTGAAACCCAACACAAACGCTGTACTAAATATAAATGTCGTAATGGCACATCCTATAAAAATACCGATTACAATAGACGCACTCAACCTACATCATCCTTTCATTTTAAGCAATTTCCTTTTTTACATATTTAATGTATGCGGGGATCTTATCTACGACCTTATTAAGTGCCTTGTTGAAACGCCAACTTTTAAACTGACGTAGTTCATTCTCGCTACGACCGTTTTTGAACCAGTCATATACTCCGTCAGTGTAATTTTGACTAAAGAGATACAATGTCTGATTTTTCATTACGTAGTAAAAGTCAATCTTCCAGTTGTCCACATCGGATTCATTTCTCTTGACAATAATGCGTGTTTTCATTAATCATACCTCCTAAAAATATAAAGTGGATTCTTATGTATATATGAAAAAGCTAAGAGGAGCTGTACTCCTAGCCCCTCTTGCTTGTTAGTCATCTCTGTTCTTCCATTTCCTGTCTCTTCAGTTCAATGTATTCCTCATATTTCATAACCATTCCGTTATAAATTACATAAGTGTTTTCCATAATATTACCTCCGATTTTTAGAATTGAAAAACATACAACATGCTTTCCATATAAGGGCATGTATTTTTTGCGAGAATTATACAGCCCGTATAAAATCGGAAATATAAATTGAAAAGCTAAGAGAGGATGTTACTCCTCTCCGTTGCTGTGGCTACTTCAACTTCTTCTTAATCTGATTCTTAATGGATCCTTTCTTATTTGCTTTAAGTCCTGCATTAATACCTCCAATTACTGCAGATCCAACAATATGAACGGGTGCTAACATTACCTGAATAGTGGCAATACCACCTTCAACTGCTGCACCGCCTATTGCTGCTGCTGTAGTCTTAGCTATTTTCTTTACCTTTTTGCTCATAAAAATACCTCCATTTTGATTATTAAGATTTGTTAAATCTTTGCCATATAAGAGTGTTGATTTATTGCGATTTAAAATATAAAAGAAGAAGAGGGCGTTTAACCCTCCACCTCTGAGAAGAAATTTCGTTTTTTTTATTCGTAAATGTTTTAATGCTTTCTTTTGAGATATTGCTTATATATTTCGTTCGTACGCTCTTTCTCAACCCAAATCATTATTGGAAGAGCCATTACGCAAAGTATGGTTCCAATAATTGCTACAGCTAAGCAGTAATACGTGTATGCTGTTACAATCATACCGTATACTATTGCTATAAACATTATTGTTTCATATACGTAAAATCCTCCCATTAATAGTTTGTTTTCTTCAAGAGCTTTATCAAAACTCTTTATTTTGTATATCATCTTTCTTAACATAAAAATCACTCCTTTTAAATTGAGATTCTTCTCATATAATACTATGTATTTATTGCGATTTAAAATATAAAAGAAGAAGAGGGCGTTTAACCCTCCTCATCTCTTAACCATCCCTCTAAAGAGATGATACAAATAAGTTCAAATAATTTTGCCATAATTTTTGTTAACATATTTATACCTCCTTAAGTTTATGGTTTCCATATAATAGTATGTATAAATTGCGAAAAGTAGAAGGAGCTGTATTTCAAGCTCCTTCTATTTTGATCAGAATAATCCTCCAATATCTATATCAGAGAATTTTATTATGTCTCTATCTTCCGTTAGTTTCACTCCTTCCGTGAACCCCCATAACGAATACTTAACGAATACCTTTATCATTTCGGGTATACATCGTATTAATACGCATACCGCCATGATAGTACCCATTACTATTCCGAATAAGTGGTCAAAAATTTTGTTTACTATTGGATTCATGTTCATATAATTCCTCCTAAATATAAAATTTTTGGAATATTCTTCCATATTAGAGCGTTGATCTTATGCGAGCATGCGAAAAACAAAAGAGGCTGTTACACCTCTTTCATTTGCTTATTTTTGATATAAGCTATCATTTGGAGAGTTTTCTCCATTTTACTTGTTATGTCATTAACAAGTTTTTGATTATTTTGATTATTTTTCACGTTAGGATTAGTCCAAATAGACTTTTCTTTAATTTCCTTAATATCATTTCTTGTCATTAACATAATAATACCTCCTTTGTTAATGGTTTATTTTTCTCCATAATATGACATGTAAGTTTTGCGATATGCAAAAATAAATATAATATTGAAAACGCTAAGAGGCTATTGCCCCTTAGTCGCAGATTTCCTCCGTATAATAATACTTGTCCATCATTTTGTCGAATTCTTTTGTCCATAATGGAATAATTGTATCTAGCTGGTCTACATACATCTGAAATAAGGATATCACCGGGCAGTATATAGTTAGTCCAAGTATTTCGATATACTGTACCCCCTGAAATATACACATGTATATCACAGTAGCCAGCATAGCAAATATAATTGTTGCCACTATATCTGTTATCAGTATTTTCCTTTCTACTTTAGATATATTTCTCCAAGCCTTTATACCTATTGCCATTTTGATTATTATATTATTCAACATAATATCAACTCCTTTATTATTGTTGGATTCTTCTCCATATAATAATATGTATATTTTGCGAAGTGCAAAAACGACAAAATAAATATAAAATTGCTAAAAAGCTAAGAGGATGTTACTCCTCTTCGGCTTCTTTTGATTCCTCATCTTCATATGTTGTTTTCTTAGGTTCGGTTATCCTTATCATAAGATTTACAATAAACCATACTAATATTATAGTTCCTATCCAGCTCAGTGCTTTACTCTGAGTTGCAATAGCCATAATGCTCATTACGTTTATAATTATTTCTTTTACATTCATAATATACCTCCATTTAAATACATATATTGTGGAATCTTCTCCATATAATACTATGTATTTTTTGCGGAGCGCAAAAGAAGAAGAGGGTGTTACCCCTCCTCTCGCTTAAAGAATTTTACATATGTTTCTGAGTCACTATGACCCATGACACATTTGATAAATCCATCGGGATCAATTATTCTAGAACAAACCTCCTTTCCAGGTCCCATTTCATCAGACATATTATTCCAAGCATCGATGAAATATTTCGTATCGCTAGGATTCATGAACTCTTTAAACATTTTATCTGTCCAAGAGTTAAACTGATCACTAGCTTCGAAGCATTTCAGTATCGACGGCTCTTCACCTGTCCATGAAATTTCTCCTGTGTTTTCTGTCAATTCTTTCTTAATTGTAAATCCTCCGAAATTTCTTATGATTGTGTCTGTCATTTTGATCATCCTTTCATAGTAAAATTCGGCGTTAGCCATATAAGGGCATTGATTTATTGCGATATGCGAAAAATAAAAAGAAGATGAGGGGGTTGCCCTCACCTCTTAGAATTTTCTCTCCTTTCTCTTTTATTATCATTCCAACCTTTCTTTACGCTTTTTATGCTTTCCTTTGCTCCCTTTCTAGCTCCGTCTACAGCAAGCGCTGGTACGGCTATAGCTGCGGCTCCTATGCCAACAGCTGCTCCGACTGCTGCTCCTGCAACGTGATCTATACCTTTTGCAAGTGTTCTTTTTACATTTTTCATAATTAGTCCTCCTAATAAATAAGTTTAGGAATTTCTTCCATATAATGATATGTATATTTTGCGAAATGCAAAAAAGTCATATCTCGAAATTTAATAGCCAGAAAAATTTACGATACGGTATATTCGTTTTGAACAAGAGGTACGTGAAAAATAAAAATAAAATAGTATGATCACCGTTTTCCAAACGTAATACTCCTGCCCACTATTGCAGACAGGAGCGATACGTGTGTGTCAGTCTGTAAGTATGCCAAATTCAAATATAACAGAAGAGAAAGTCTCTTAACGCTTTACTACTTCAGACTGATAGTGACAATGAGTGAATGTGTGTAGGTTCTTGCAATTGCAAGTGTAACTCAAAGGTGTAACCCTTTGTAACGTAAATTAGGTAGACTTATCTCCGCCTACGTTAATTCTCCATTCAAGCATGTCAAGATTATCCTGAATGGAGTTGCTCAGTCCACCGCCATTAGGAGGATCAAAGAGCTGGCGAACCTTCAAATATACATAAGTCTGTATCATGTTGACGTTCGCATCTTCGCAAAAATCACTCCATGTCTCAGTGTCACCAGTAATAGCAAAACCGGGAACACCCACACCGAGCTGATTGAGAATATTAAGCGAAGTATTTATATGTACAATGATGTCAGTGTCGAAATGGTCGTAACCCTCGGCACTACCACCAATCATCTTTTTAATAGTACCCAAGATACTATCCATTTTGAGCACCTCATCTTTAATAAGTTAGAATAAAACGGTTATGAACTCATCTTATTCATGCACATGCGTATTGCCTCACGCTCTTTATCGGTATTAGCCATTTTGAGCATCTCCTCAAGGCGATACATCATTTCTCCTTTATTATCGTGATAACTATTTCCATTTTGAGCATAACTTCCATCATAGCCATAACTATTATTAGGCATCGGGGGGATGGGAGGCATGTAAACCATGGAACGTCCATCAGCATAGCTATTGTAACTGCGATAGTTTCTATAGCTATTTCCGTCATCACGAGAATAACCCTTATCTTCCATGGCACATATGGCGTCGATAGATTTAATGGAATGAGTGAGCTTGTCTATGGTTTCAAGCTTTTCCTTGGTAAGAGGTCCATTCTCAGTAGTGGTCTTGAGCTCGTGCATTAGCATCTCTCGGAGCTCATGAAATACATTGCTCATTTTGAACTCCTTTCTTATCTCGAGACAACAAGGTCAGGACGAGATATTACGATGTTTGCATTTTGAACAAGAACCGCCTGATCGCTGGTATTCACAACAGAGAGCGTTTCGCAACAACCTCTCCAGATCTGAGCATTTACAGCTACAGACACGTTAAAATACTCTTCCACAGCAGCCGGAGTAACAATCATAGTGCTAGCGGGAATAACAGATCCATCAATAGTGAGAGCAAGACTAATTTCACCTGCTGTACCACCAGTAGGAACTGCTATATTGGCGCTAAACATTACAAGGTACTCGGCCGACTGAGCACAGCATCCACATGACATTCGGGGGACATAGCCTCTGAGAAGAAAGCTGCCACTACCATCACGATGCCTTATAAGACCTCTCGTGCAGGGAACAGGCGCTTCCGTAAAAGCAACAGAACCATTAGAGGCTACATTCTGAACAGCATTTGCCGAATATTCAGCCATTCAGATCACCTCCTCAGCCATTACATCCGCAGGAATAACCATTGTTGGGACAAGTAAATATAGCCTGAGTTCCGTAAACAGGCATAGAAGGAACGGGACAATTCTTCAGTCTGTTATACAGAGCGTCTACTTCATTATTCATACCCTGAGCAAAGAATGCATTCTGCTGAGCTGTAGCAAGCTGTCTCTCAAGATCAGCTATCTTTTCGTTCTTAGCATCTATCTTATCATTGCACATCTGATCGAGAATCCTCTGGGTATTAGCAGCATTGTTCGCTATAAGATCTCTGAAACCATCAGACATAGCTGTTCTATCAGCACAATTCTCCGTTGCTACCGTGTACTTTACATCAGCGATATTAGCACGGTTCTCACAACAGCAATTCTGAAGAGCCATAGCCAGATTATTCATCTGACCTGTAATTGCAGTCTGAGCTGCAAAAGCCTGCTGCATACCAGACATCTGTCTATTAGCGGCTGCTGTCTCAGCGTTCGCAAAACCACTTGTAACAGCATTAGAGATGCTACCAAGAGTACCGGCAATAGCAGCCTGATCAAAACCTCTTGAAACCTCATTCTGTGTCTGGGCATTATAGAAATAAGGAGCACTGGATCCCCAACCGGAGTTGCCTCCCCATCCACCATTTCCGCCCCAACCGCCATTCATAGCGAGAAGAAGAAACAGCAGGAGATATGCTCCGTCTCCACCAAACCCAAAGCCGTCGTTATTGCGATTGTTACCGAGCACAGCAGCCATATCAGCAGCACTCATGCCATTCGTTTCCATCATAAGGAAATCCCCCTTTAGATAAATTTTATTTTAAACATCATCTTTTCCGCGCGCAAAAAGACAATGTTTAAATCTTATTTCCATGGGCAAGTATCGTTTGGTGTACGCTCGAAACTTAATCCTATAAGATTATTGTCCTGCATACCGTAATGAATATAGTTGTGGGTATCGTGTGACACGCATATAAGATTCTCAGGATCAAATATACAGTCAGCACGATTTACCACATCATCGTATGTAATCGGATTAAGATGATGTATGAGTATTCGATCGTAGAGATCGTAACCTCTCATAGCAAGATCACATCCGTTATCCCTGATAATAATATCGTTACGAAGTTGGCGCCACTCTTTTGAATTATAGAGTCTCTGGTTAAGCCATCTATCGAATCCAAATGTTTCATTGCCCACGCCACCGCCGAGATATGCGTATTTCAGTCTATCTTCGTACGTTGGGATTTGTATTAGTTCTGAATAAGTCTTGCATTTCATAAGCCTGTTTCAACATCCCCTGAGCCTGCATAAGTTGATTTTGAGTAAATTCACCCGACTGAAGCTTCTGTTTGATTGTTTCACTAGGATCGCCCCGAAAAGTCTGCTTGAATTGTCTATATTGTTCTAAGAGATTAGGTCGAGTAGGAACGGGTTGCGGTTGGCTAATCTGTGAATTACCCAGTGCGTCAAATAAGTTAGCCATTTTGAACATCCTCTCTTACTGGTGTCTGAGGTTGTGTTTTGTCATAGTTCTTATGTTTGTAAGGCTTTTGTTTGTTCATAAGTTCATTAAGTCTGCTTTCAAACTCGTCTCTGGTTACGAAAATATCAGTGTCAACAGTGTTTGCATTAGCCGATGTTTTCTTAGCATGTTTCTCATACTCGATAAGCTCATATGGTGCATTCGGGAAAGCAGTCTTAATAAATATAAATTTGTCATCTTTACTCATAAACATCTGAGTACAACCAGCTGCTACAGGATAATTTTCAGCAGCCTGTCTATCCTCTACCTGAATAATCTCGGCACGTATAGTAGGAGGTGTCATCTGTTGCGTAGGTTGTGCATTTTGAACAGTCTGACCTACAGGATTTTGTGTATAATTATAGCTAGACGGATAAGGTTGATTCATATACGGGTTTGCATAACCATATGTTGGATTGTAACCCGTGGGAAAATACTGAGGCATTTCTATCGCTCCTTATAGAAATAGTATAGTGGGACAACATCACCGCTATCCCACGTATCGTAATAGTTTCCATCTATAACAGTGACTACATGCTCACCCGTACAGAGAATATAAATCCCATACGGATGATCTATACAAAAGTCACGAACTGTATAGCACTCTGGACAAGAATTAGGAATATTCTCTACTTCATAACCATGTCGTAATAAATATGCTTTCCAAACCCTATTACTCGATGGCATATCGCACATCATGTAGCCTTGAATACAAATATCAAGATATGTGTTTCTCCATTCACGATCCATAGCTATAGAAATCGCCCTGATTACACAATCTATTACGAGTTTGTTACAAGGGTTTGGATTACAGTAAACATAAGCCATTTTGAACGAGAACTCCTTTTTTTATTTAGTTATATGCCTCGTATTTTCTTTGTTATTATAGAATCTATATCATTAGCATACCGAGACATGTACGTATTAGCCATATCCTTCGATTTTGCATACCATTGTAAATCTTCTATTATACGATTTTCGACATATGCTTTTGCAATTTCTTGTCTAGTCATATCGGGATAAAAATCTCTATGCTCATTCACAAACGTTGAAATTTGTTTGTATTCAATATCATTCACGCTGTTTTGAACAATATCTAACACTTTTTTCTTTTCGTCATTAGGAACATTGGTATAGCCATTAGCTTTAGTTTTACTTATCTTACCCTGTGTAGAGTTAACGTAACCATGTTTACCGAGTTCGGCCTGTAAATCCGCATCGCCCATAAATTTTGCATTACGTCTGTTCTTCTCCCATTTCGACTGATTGAGCATACGTTTTTTCTTTTCTTCTACCTCATCCTTTGTAGCATGCATTAAATAGTCACTATACTCATACTGCTCGGCTCTGTTAGAAAGGATTTTGATCGCAGCATGATACATTTCAGTTTCTCTATTCATTAACAAATACCTCCTCACTTCTTTATCTTCTTAATACATGCTCTGGGATGATCGGATTTGATCATTTTGAGCTTGTATTGGGCTTCGTCGTATGTATCGTACTGGTCTATTACAACCAGATACTTATAGTTATCTTCTATGGGTGCGGGCTTTACTTCCTTAGCGTAGCCATTGAGTCCTCTTTCCTTCATGAGGGCAGGATAATCAACATTACACTCATTGAAGTCGAAATATACTCTATGACCCATCAGCATACCATTCGGAGTAAACTGCCACATTCCATAAGGTTCAGGATAGGTGCATTTTGATCCATACTGAGCTACCCACAAAGCATACTTTCTTCTGGTCTCAGCTGAAATATACTGCATCATGGGGGATTTGCTCATATATAGACCTGCAAAATATCCGTTAGTCTCTATAGCGTCACAGAACATGTTTACCGCATTAGTGCAGAAAAGAGACCCTATTTTGAACTGTCTGGCCTCCTCGAGATCGAAGTAAATGGGATACTCAAATCTCTTACCGTTGAGTACAGACAGACAAACCTCTGCTTCCTGCTCTGCCTCAGCTGTAGATTCAGCATAAGAATACCAGTAAGCACCCACATCCAGACCAACAGACCTAGCCTTAGCATAGTTAGCTTCGAACTTAGTGTCTTTCTGCTTAGCGGACTTACCGAAACCAGCTCTGAGAATAACATACTGTATGCCACTCTTTTTGAGCATCTCGAAGTCAACCTCTCCGTTATGTTTAGAGAGGTCTACACCGAGCTTCTTTATCGAGCTAAGTGTCGGATGAGGATAATCCCTGAATGTTTTCTGACCAAGAGAGTTCGCAGTGTCTATCGAAATATAATTATACTCTGCCATGTTTTACTCGATCCTTTAACTCAGATTTTTTAGCGTCGTTCCAGCGATCAACTGTTCCGACGAGGTACCCCGTAATTCTTCGCACGCGGCTCCAAGGAACAGCTTCATACTCATAGGCAAGATCAACGAAATTATCATCGACCACCGAAATATGAAGTTTGCTGCAGCCGGGATGCTTCTTACTTGCTCTGTTTACGTATTCATTTATTTCTTCCTGTGAAAGTTCACCTTTATCGATGACAACTTCTATCATTTTGATCACTCCTTAAAGTTAATCGATTACATTTAGTCTCTTCAGCGATTCGGTAATGTCAGCATCAGAAACATCACTTACTTTCATATCTCCTACACTGTCCATAGCAGACATAAGAATAAGCGGTCTCTGTGCTTGCATCCAGCTTCCCGTTACATCATGCTGATCAAGAATAGCATTATAGCCATTATCTCTCATCGCCTGATAAAACATTGATTTTGAGACATTACCTTTACTATCAAGAGACTTAACAAATGCGTCATATGTATCACCGGGCCTTTTACTCGGATTGGTATAGTAATCATTCAGATCCTTGTCTATCTGAGCCTTATTTTGAGCATAAAGTTCATTGAATATTGCTCGCTGTTCATCGTTACTCGGAGATTTGAGATCTTCTTTCAGTGTGAATTCAACCTCTTTAATAGGAGTATCTACACCAAAACCTTTCTTCTTCATCATGAGTGTCAGATAAGCTCTATACATATCTCTGTCTTTATCGGTAGCAGATATGAATAAATCTTGTCCGTCTCTCAGACTCTTGAAATCATTAGGAGTAACATGATAGACTTTCTTACCTTTCTCAAGAGACAGTGATTTTGAGTTATCAGGATCAGGAATGTTTAAACGCCTCTTATCAACAGTCTGACCAAGCTGTTTCTTAATGAGCTTAGACTTTCTATCAATACTCTGCATTTTGAACTTCTCTTCTTCGGATAACTCAGGCTGTCTCTGAAAAGGTCTAGCACCTGAACCATAAGGATAACGACCAGAGTGACGAGGAGTACCATAGTGATACAGTTCATTAATCATTTTGATCACTCCTCTGTCTTATTAATCTGTATTTCTTCCTCTTCGTCCGAGGGAGCAGTTGAATTGATTACATGTTTCGCATCTACATTGCTTTCGGCCAGAATATAAATAATCAGCGTCGAGCAAGCGGTAATCAGACCTGTAACTTTGGTCTGCTCTTCTTCAGGTGCGTTAAACATGACCATGACTGAAATAACTACACCTATGACTGCTGCCCAAAACTTTCTCGATGACAGTTTACGTTTCCAGTCTATTTTCATTTTGAGTTACCTCCTTAAAAGGTCTTTTCAAGTTCTCTCCTTGGGGCATTATTCCAAGTAGAAACATGTTCACCCTTATCATCAAAACCATTCTTTATAGCAGTATTAATCGATTTAGCATTATCAGCGTTTGCGTACCAACGAAGAGTATTAATATTTTGATCAAGTATACCTTCATCTCGCATACGCTTAATTTCTTTCTCGCCACGTTTAGTAAGTCGAGAAGCCACACCAATATTTCGATAGCGTTCATCATTACGAACACCTATACTAATATTTAAACCGCCATCATGTTCGTTCCAATATTCAATGAAACCAACAGGAACGTCTTTGATTTTGAGCACATCAGCGTACACTCGAGAAGCGGTATTGTATTTAGCATTCGGTTCATAGTATAATTCTGGAGGATCAAAGTCGTCTCTTTCGCCCTGAGAATATATCTTCTCTTTTCTACTAAACGTCTTATAAATATCATTAACATCTTTATTATACTGACGATGTTTCTCGATGTTATCTCCAGCTCGAGTTATGTCGTGCTTCTCACCTTGAAACGGTCTTTTACCACTGCCATAAGGATATCTTCCAGAATGTCGAGGAGTACCGTAATGATACAACTCGTTATCCGTCATTTTGATCATTTAGGGCACGCCCCTTTCTACTGTATAAAATCGCCCTTGTCGAGCAGCTTGTTGTATACTCTTCGTATGTGTTCTATGGCAATCACACACGCGTTATTCTTGTAATGAGGATGCTTCTCACAGTAACTCTCGTAAATATCAATTTCCTCAAGTGTCTGCTGAAAGTATTCTCTCGAGTGATGTATTCCATTGATTAGTTCATCGTCAAAGCGGAGAATGCGTGTTCTTGCGTTAGTTGCCGAGTTAGCATCCACACGCTCAGACACCTCAATCACCTTGTCCATGACCTTATCTATCTTCTTATTTGTCTCATCGATCTTCTCAGCCGTCTTGTCTCTGCGGCCTATGAGAAACTGTATAAGTCCCCATAAGCCGCTAGAAGCAATGACCGCCAAGACAATACCTACAATGAGCTCTGCAGTTGTCGTAGGTTCTGTCATTTTGATCACTCCGATGCGACAAACTGATTGTAGAGATTGCGTATGTTGTTTATTATTGTAGTACCGTTTTCAACTTCGCTAACTACAGCTATGTATTTAAGATATAGATCAGTAGGTGAGGGATACATTACGTTAGGATCGATATCAGTTCTACCTATAGTAATATAACGACCAGTAGCAGTTAGCGACTTGTTCATCGAGTTAACGGTATCATTAGCTGCATCATAGGCATAACCATAACCTGTAGTTACAGAAGAAGTCATAGCCGCTACAAAGTAATCGGAAACAGCGCTCACGCCCAAACTCGAACCGCTACCCCAGCTATCAACACTAACATTATCACCATCGCCGTTAAGCATAATCAGACGATTCATACTGGCTTGTTCTGTGCAGCAAAGTATTCGTCCTGCTGGAGATATACACTTCATAACGATATATGCTGTAAACGGGGTATTAATAGCTCCAAGATCTACATAACCCACTACATCGCTTGTATTGGTAGGAAAAAGTATAGCCTGTTCCTGAGTACTAAGTGTAGGCTTTCCACCAGTACCAGTATAAAGTACAGGATTTATACCATAACCCCAAGAATTAGCACTTGCGTCAAACAGATCAGGATATGCAACACCAAGCACCTTATATTCATCAGAGTAGGGTATGTATTTGTTTCTCTGAATATAATCAGCACCATTAACAAATTCGCCACGCAGAAAACCTGTTGAACTGTCCTGAATAGCCACAAGTCCCTTAGCTTGCTTTTGCGATTCTGTCATAAGGTCCCAATTAGCTCGAGTAATAATTTCAGGACCAGTAGGAACATTGACCACAACCGGACTAAATGCTTTACCAGAAATAGCAGTATATGTGCCGTTATCAGTAACAGAAAGTGACTCGATAGTTGTCTGAGGAACTGCTACAGTAACACTTGAATAACCATCAAGATTTTCAGAAGATGCTGTATAAGTACCATTAGCATCAATTGATTTTGAACTAACATTAGGGGATACAGCTACTGTCACAGGTGAATATGCCTTACCAGCGGGAGCAACATAAGTTCCATTTTGATTTATTGAGAAACTTTCAACGGTCACTCCACCAGAAGAATAATCATAAACCTTAAGATTTGTAATTTCAGCAGTATTGGTCTGACCATCTGAATAACCACAAAGATTAAAATTCATATAAATCTTATCACCAGTTGCTTCGATTATTGCACGATGATGATGAATATCACTATCACGAGCAATATTTTCAGGCCAGTCAGTATAAGATTCATAATATGTTCTAGCCGTGTTTTCAAGTAACCAGCCAAGACGGTATGCAGGATAATTCCAATATGCAGCATTTATGTTCTGATAATCAAAATCTACTGCATAAATATGAGTGGGTATAACGTTAAGCTCAATTACCATTCCTTCATATCCGTTAGATGTTTCACTAATATTTAGTATACCTGTTCCTTTATTATCTATTGAGCTTGATGTTACTGTTATTCCATTTTGATTATATAGAGTTATAGTCGATGCGCCTGCAGGAAAAGGATTGATCTGTCCCTTGTTTGGTACCTCTACATCAATCATACTATACCCATCTGCGTTGTCGTCTTCGGGATCGTATACGCCATTTTGAGTAATGGTCTTTTCGATGAGGACAGGAGCAGGAGGGTCAGGCACCTCAACTGTCACAGGGCTGTAACCATCTACCCCGCCTGATGCAGTATAAACTCCATTTTGAGTAACAGTGAGGGATTCGATAGTTCCGCCACCACCGCCTCCACCGCCAGCAACAATAGTGTCACCAAACGGAGAATCTGCACTATGCTGTCCGTGAGCCTCTATAGTTGTAGCTCCGAGAACATACACACAGTCGTCGTAATTCTCAAGCATGGCAGCCTGACCAGCACCCAGAAGTACAACACCATCTGCCTCAGCTACAATACCTGCTTTGTCTGAAATATAAACATCAGCATCTCCGAGATTCTTCAGCCAGACAAAGGGATAACGTCGCTTGAAGTCTATTTGGTTTTCACCGGCCACAGTATCGATTGTCTTTATCTGAGCCATTAGCTACACCTCCTTATTCATTTTGATTATCGTAGTAACCTCTTCTTACAAGTTCCTCATAAACCTTATCTCTAAGCTTGAGAGGTACCTGATCAAGAGTCTTTTCACCTTTTTCTATGAGATCTGCATATACCTTAACCATTACATCATCTCCTCATAAAGTTCTACTATCGCCAGCTGTGTATCCGTGAGCTGACTCTGCAGAAGTGCTATGTATTCGTCTTTTGTGTATTCGAGCAGACGATATTTGTAACCATGATGTTCTACCTGCTCACCATCGCCCACATCCATAAGAGTAGTTTCCTCTTCGATGTTTTCAGCCACAAAGACCTTGTTTTCCTTTATATCGGTAACAAGGGGTCTTTCGTCCGAATGAGTTATACCGTAGTCCTTCATTTTGAGTAATCTCCTTCCAGTTTATAGTTTTGAGTATTAATTGTATGCTTTCCAAATACAAATGTTCCAGATGTCGACAGTCTGCATATTTAGTCCAGCCCGAATACGAGCCGACAACACACAGATCATGATAATCGGGTCGCTGTCCTGTTTGAAATCTGTTTTTCATTTTGAACAACTTTCGTTTCATCGTTTTCTTAGTCGAAATTCTTATTAATGTATGTGTCCCAAAGAATCGATACCCTAAGAAATCAACTCCTCGAACATATGTTGGAAAGATTTGCCAATTAGATTTGATTTTGAGTTTAAGGTTGGTTATCATATAGTCGTTTATTTCATCGAACAATTTATGTAGCTCGTTTTTATCGTTACTAAATATTACCATGTCGTCCATATACCTGTGATAATACTTAATACGCTTGACTTCTTTAATCCAGTGATCAAAGTCGGATAAATATAAATTTCCGCAATATTGTGAAATATAGTTACCTATCGGAAGTCCTTCATCATCAGGAACACTGTCTATTATTTCATCGAGCAACCAAAGAAGTTCTTCATCTTTAAACATTCTTCTGAATTTAGCTTTTAAAATATTATGATCTATAGATTGGTAATACTTTGAGATGTCGATTTTCAGACAATACCTACAACCTTTAACATCATTCATATCATTTTGAACACGTCTCATCCCATAATGCACTCCTCTACCTGGAAGAGCAGAATATGTATCAGCAGTAAGAGTTCGTATAAGATATGGCTCAATTATTTGTATTATTGCCCAATGAACTATTCGATCGGGATAATATGGAAGTTTGTGTATACGTCTGACCTTTTGACCTTCTTTTCGGGTAAAGATCTGATACTTTGATGTGTGATATGTATGAAACATCAAATAACGCGAAATCATATCAAAGTAATAATCGGGATTTTGATCAACCATCTTTACTTCGTTATACCAACCCTTTCCTCGTCTTGCGTTCTAATGAGCACGTCTGAGATTGTCCATATCATAAATCTTCTTGTAAAGATTACCAATTCTCTTCATTTTGATCAGTCCTTTCTATATGTTTTTCGATTAATTTTGGTTCACTAGTCCCGAGCTTTCGAATATGACAATACCTACTAACACAGTTTCGCAAATATATCTTTTGCCAAGAGGCAGGGTAAGAACCGTCTATTAACAATTAAGTAAACCAAAAAGAGACGACCACCAATATTACGATTCCGATTACCAACACCATTATTCCAATTCCAGTAAAAGGCACCGGCATTAGCGCTATTATTCCAATTACCGCCAAGATACGCGAGAATCGGCCAGAACTTACCCATAAAAAGGAGAGAACAGATAAATTAATAAACTGCTCTCTCCCGATGATTTGTGGTTTTTTATGTTCGAGTTTTTATTTGATTATTTGGATTTGCATTTGGATATACGTTTGCATTCGCCACGAATTTGAATCGCTACCAAGAAGGAGGCGTCGCTACACTAACGCTCCGCTCCGCGATCTAAACCAAAAAGAGACGACCACCAATATAACGATACCGAAGACCAACACCAGCAGACCAAGCCCAGCAAAAGGCACCGGCAACAGCGCTAGAATACCAAGTACCGCCAAGATACGCGATTCGGTAAGTGTTGAGGTTCGCAGTAACGTAAATATAGTCGCCTACGGGTTTGGTCGAATCTCCTCCGTTTCCAACATACGTAGGAAGAAACGCCCAATCGCAATAAGGGCTCCAACCAAAGTATTTGATATAACCATTGCCATTTGTAACAGTTATACCACTTGACTTATAGTTATCAGTTTTCTTGCTTTCTTCGTAAGAATGGTCGGAACAAATATATGGAATACCGCCTCGCTGTTTACCATTACCATTAATATTCAGACCATTCGTAAAGTGATACATGTTACCCCAGTCATTCTCTCTGCCACGATAACGTACAGACATCTTATTAAGACCATCTGTAGTCGTGTAGTTTGTGACACCAGAAGATATAACCATCGTAGTAGCTGTAGCCACACCAGAACCATTACCAAGAGAAGCAGTAGCACCAGTCTGTACAGTACAAGAATCAGTACTTACATCGGTAATACCAGTAACACCAGCACCAGTAATAGACTGTGAGTTAAATCCTGCATTTTCTATAATATATAATAGCTGTTCCATTGACTGTACTTGCAGGTTTTCGCTATGCCATCTAGATCCTCTATTTTGACACATTGCTTCTATAGCAGGTCTAGTCAGAGTATTAGACAAACCAGAAGCAGGCTTTACTCCAGCAATAGAGCAGAACTTATCGGCAGTTGTGTCTATAATATAAGTTGTTTTCGTGTAGTTGCCATCATCAGACATATCGTCATAAAGCAGATACTTTGCAGCACTTACATCATAAATACTACCTTCATATGCAGAAATATAAATTCCGTTTACCTCAGTTATACCATCGTCAGCAAGAAATGCGGGATGAACCTTAAATCCATGAAGTTTCTCATCTGAGATATAATAGTTAACCTCGACCAAATGATAACCCTCAGGCTCGGTATATTCGGGCGTAGCTGCTTCAGGATCTATAATCTCAGGGTCAATAGGCAGGATTTTGATCGGTACAGTCTTGTAATAGAACTTCGGCTGATAAACCATTACCTGTCCGTTAGATCCGTCTTCTACATACCCGTTCTCGCCATACCACGCATTAACGGTACCATCGTCAGCCAGATTACAAAGCTTACGGTTTTTGAACATGTTAAAAGCATCAAAGTCCGAACCAGCAACCTTACCTCTCGCTGCTCCCAGTCTTGTAAATGTGCTCGTGTCAAAATTACAGTTAACACCTATGACTTTAGGATTATCAGGATAACCGATATAAGCCTCTATGTCATCCAGCGCATTCCTGCCATTTTGATCTCTTATATCATAAGTTGTGTCTATAGGCGTTTCACTACCCACAGGCACAGTAATGTTACTTGTTTCTAAGTTACTCATTTTGATTCACTTCCTTTGAATCTAATATTTTCACGAATTTAAAAAAAACTCGGTACAAGCCCGTTGTTTCTCATTCGTTTCTCATTCGCCACGAATTTGAATCGCTACCAAGAAGGAGGCGTCGCTACACTAACGCTCCGCTCCGCGATCTAAACCAAAAAGAGACGACCACCAACAGCACGAGTCCGACCACCAACACCATTATACCAATACCAGCAAAAGGCACCGGCACCAGCGCCATAAAACCAAGTACCGCCAAGACACGCGATTCTGTATCCATTTAAGTTTTTCGTGACGTAATGATAGTCACCTATAGGTTTCGTAGAATCAGCACCATAACCAATATCAGTCGGGATAAATGCCCAGTCACACTTCTCACTCCAACCGAATCGCTTAATATATCCGTAAGTAGTTGTAGAATTCAAAGCGCTAGTACATGTAATGCCTGTAGATTTGTAGTTATCAGAGTTGGATTCATTCTTATTTTCAGCATAAGCATGATCGATGCAATAATAAGCTATACCGCCTCTCTGCTTACCGTTACCGTAAATATTAACTCCATCAACGAAATCCCACATATTACCCCAGTCATTCTCTCTGCCTCTATATCGAATGCTAACTTGTGATGTATTAGTCAGAGTTACAACAGTTCCATCAGATTTCACCTGTGTACTGGATGCTGCTCTACCGCTGCCATTACCAAACGAAGCTGTAGAACCAGTATTAACACTCTCGTTACCACTACCAGAAGCCAGTCCTGTAACACCAGCTCCGGTAATACTCTGAGAATTAAACCCTGCATTTTCCACAACATACAAAAGCTGTTCCATAGAAGCTACCTGATAATTCTCATTATGCCATCTAGATCCTCTATTTTGACACATCTTTTCAACATTCGGTCTGGTAAGAAAATTTGTCATACCAGAAGCAGGCTTTACTCCAGCCACACTACTAAACTTATCAGCAGTTGTATCCATAGCATATACACCAGCAGTATAAGTACCCTCAACATAATCACAGTCATCATACTGGAGATATTTACTCTCTGATACGTCGTAAATGCTACCTTCATATGCGGAAATATAAATTCCGTTTACCTCAGTTACACCATCATCAGCAAGAAATGCAGGATGAACCTTAAAACCGGGCTTCTTTGTGTCAGACAAGAAATAGTTTACTTTTAGAAGATGATAACCCTCAGGCTCGGTATACTGTATTGTAGCAGCCTCAGGATCTATTACTTCAGGCTCTATCTTTTCTATTTTGAGTGGAACAACTCTATAATAGAACTTCGGCTGATAAACCATTACCTGTCCGTTAGAACCATCTTCTGTATAATTAACATCTCCATACCAGGCATTTACAGTACCATTATCAGCAAGGTTACAGAGTCGTCTATTACCATACATGCCAAATACATTGTAATCAGAGCCAGCATTCTTACCTTTGGCACCTGCAATTCTTTCATACGTGGCACTTTCAAAGTCAGCATACAGTCCCACAATATCGCTCTCATTAGGATAACCTATATATGCTTCTACGTCATTTATACCTGTTCGAAGAGCAACATCTACAAGCTCTTTACCATTAAGAAATGCTATATCACTCAACTTCTGTCACCTCCGTTTTCTCCATTTTGATTTTTATCACGATACATCCACCGTTCCAGCTGTACCAGTAAATGCTGCCGTTGCTCCTGTTACAACGCTCTTTGCAGTATCGGCAGTGGGAAGTGTACCAGCATTATATGTAAGATTCATGGTTTCTGCATTGTATGTCCATGTAGGAAGTGTGCCCGCAGAAGCCATACCTGTAACAGTATCAGTAGTCTCTGTAACAGCCACAGAACCAGCAGGAGTAAATGAACCAGATGCAGTATCTTTATATGCCAGATCACCAAGACCAGACATATCACCAAAAGCATTCCAGTAAGTTCCGTCAAATATAAATTCCTGCTGCTGATAAATTGCTATATCACCGTTCTTGGCCGTAATACTATCACCATGTACAGTAATAGGGTTAGTAGTAGCACCATCTGTCAGCGGAGTTGTAGTAGCCCCCAGAATATGTACCCCAGACGAGCCACCACCAACACCCCTAAACGGACATTCTGCAAAGAGTTGAGCATGACACTCAAGCTTCGAAGCACCAAGAACATATATCTTATGATCAAGAGCTGATGTCACAAGTCCAATCGAGCCAGCAGAAAGCAGTATCACATCATCTGCCTCAGCTGTTATACCAGAAACATCACTCATATAAACATC
>JAEIGA010002372.1_pt1 | contig 30111 bp, 25 predicted proteins | sample 9270691 | NCBI WGS metagenome assembly JAEIGA01 (sample SAMN17057246, study PRJNA624740) | gut metagenome | biome: biome; isolation source: fecal sample | host: Bos grunniens | place: China: Xizang | collected 2019
CGACGAGGAGTACCGCGCGCTGATCCTCGTCCCGCAGGAGAAGCTCAGGAACGGCCAGGTGCTCAAGGGCTTCGATGACCCGAAGGTCATGGAGCTCTACAACAAGGCGTGGGACCGCATCAAGGCCACCGGCGAGAGGTAGCGCCGGGGGGGGGGGCGCTAGCCGCCCCCTTGCGCAATCGGCGCAGATTTGAGATAATATGCAAACTTTGCGGCCGCTGGGTCGCTGAAACGTAAGGAGAGAAGAAATGGCAAAGCGTGACATACCGCTCGAAAGAGTGCGCAACTTCGGCATCATGGCCCATATCGACGGTGGCAAGACCACGACGTCGGAGCGTATCCTCTACTATTCCGGCAAGAACTACAAGATCGGCGAGGTGCACGACGGCGCCGCGACGATGGACTTCATGGTCCAGGAGCAGGAGCGCGGCATCACCATCCAGTCCGCCGCGACGTGCGTGCAGTGGGGCGAGTACCGCCTCTCGCTGATCGACACCCCCGGACACGTTGACTTCACCGCCGAGGTGGAGCGCTCGCTCCGCGTGCTCGACGGCGCGGTCGCGCTCTACTGCGCGGTCGGCGGCGTGCAGCCGCAGTCCGAGCAGGTCTGGCGCCAGTCCGAGAAGTACAAGGTGCCGAAGATCGCGTTCGTCAACAAGATGGACCGCGTGGGCGCCAACTTCTACAGCGTCATGGAGCAGATGAAGAACCAGCTCGGTGCGAACCCGGTGCCGGTCGTCATCCCGATCGGCGCGGCGGAGACGTTTGAGGGCGTCGTGGACCTCATCAAGATGAAGGCGCTCTACTTCGACATGAAGAGCCTCGGCAAGACGGTGATCGAGAAGGACATTCCCGAGGAGTACGTCGAGAAGGCGAAGGAGTGGCGCCAGAAGATGCTCGAGAGCGCGGCGGAGCAGGACGACGCGCTGATGGAGAAGTTCTTCGCCGGCGAGGAGCTCACGAACGAGGAGATCGAGATGGGCCTCCGCAAGGGCTGCCTCTCCCGCGCCATCACCCCGGCCTTCTGCGGCACGGCGTTCAAGGACAAGGGCATCCAGCCGCTCCTCGACGGCGTGTGCAAGTACCTGCCCTCGCCGCTCGACACCGGCGCGGCGGTCTCGGCCGACGACCCGACCCAGAAGCGCGAGGTGTCCGACACCGAGCCGTTCTGCGGCCTGGCGTTCAAGATCATGAACGACCCGAAGTCCGGCGGCAAGATCACCTTCGTGCGCGTCTACTCGGGCACGCTCAAGCTCGGCGAGGAGATGCTCGACTCGACGATCGACAAGGAGCAGCGCATCTCGCGCCTCTTCCGCATGCACGCGAACAAGCAGGAGCCGCTCGACGAGGCGCACGCCGGCGACATCGTGGCCTGCGTCGGCCTCACCGAGACCCGCACCGGCGACACGCTCTGCGACCCCGCCCACCCGATCACGCTCGAGTCGATCGACTTCCCGGCGCCCGTCATCTCGGTGGCGGTCAAGCCCAAGAGCCGCGGCGACAACGAGAAGCTCGGCGTCGCGCTGCATGCGCTGGCGATGGAGGACCCGACCTTCGTGGTCACCTTCGACCAGGAGACGAGCGAGACGATCATCGCCGGCATGGGCGAGCTCTACCTCGAGGTCATCGTCGACCGCCTGAAGCGCGAGTTCAACGTCGACTGCGACGTCGGCGCGCCGCAGGTCGCCTACCGCGAGACGATCACGACCAAGGTCGAGAACGAGTACAAGCACGTCAAGCAGTCCGGCGGCCGCGGCCAGTACGCGCACGTGTGCCTCCGCCTCGAGCCGCAGGAGCCCGGCAAGGGCTTCGAGTTCGTCAACGAGATCAAGGGCGGCGTGATCCCCACCGAGTACATCCCGGCGGTGGAGAAGGGCGTCAAGAAGGCGCTCGAGTCCGGTCCGCTCGCGGGCTTCCCGGTGGTGGACGTGAAGGCGACGGTGTACTTCGGCTCCTACCACGAGGTCGACTCGAACGAATTCGCGTTCGTGACCTGCGCGATGCAGTGCTTCAAGCAGGCGTTCATGAAGGCCAAGCCCCAGCTCCTCGAGCCGATGATGGACGTCGAGGTGGTGGTGCCCGAGCAGTACATGGGCGCGGCGAACGGCTCGATCAACCAGCGCCGCGGCCGCATCGAGGGCATGGAGGACCGCGCGGGCGTCAAGCTCCTCAAGGCCACCGTCCCGCTCGGCGAGATGTTCGGCTACTCGAACGCCATCCGCACCGTGACCCAGGGCCGCGGCTCGTTCACGATGATCTTCAAGCAGTACGAGGCGGTGCCGAAGAACATCGCCTCCGAGGTCGTCGAGAAGCGGATCAAGGAAGGCAAGGTGCGTCCGTCGGCCGACTAATGGCCGGCGGCGCCGCCTGCGCCAAGCCTTTAACCGTCCGCGCCGGGCCAACAACGGCTGCCCGGCCGGACCGAAAACAGAAAGGAAAAGAAAAATGCCAAAGATGAAGACGAGGAAGTGCGCGGTCAAGCGCATGAAACTCTCGAAGACCGGCAAGGTCCTCCGTTCGCAGGGCGGCCACGCCCACCTGAACAACGGCAAGAAGCGCAACCGCAAGAACAACCTCTGCGGACGCACCGTGCTCGGGTCGCTCAAAGTCACCAAGACCTACGCCCGCGCCCTCCAGGGCCGGTAAGTCGTGAAAGGAGGAAAAGGAAATGCGCGTTACCAATGCACCCGCTTCCCGTGAACGCCGCCGCCGGCGGCTGAAACTCGCCAAGGGCTTCTACGGCGCCCGCTCCAAGCTCTTCCGCACCGCGACCGAGGCGGTCGACCGCGCCATGCGGCTCGCCACCGCCCACCGCAAGCTCAAGAAGCGCAACTTCCGCCAGCTCTGGATCGGCCGCGTCAACGCGGCGGCCCGGCAGGAGGGCATCAGCTACTCGAAGCTGATCGCCGGCCTCGCCAAGGCAGGCGTCGCGCTCAACCGCAAGATGCTTTCGGAGATCGCCATCCGCGACCCGGAGGGCTTCAAGTCGATCGTCGAGATCGCCAAGAACGCCTAAGCCCAGAGCGGACCCAGCACAAGACGCCCGTCCTCGCCACGCGCGAAGGCGGGCGACTTGTTTTATCGCAGAGAATGTTTGGGCCGGGGCATTCCCTGCTTGTTGTTTTCTGCGCAGCGTACCACAAAATATGGTATAATACACAATAAATGTACCTCAAGCAGCTAGAGATAATCGGCTTCAAGTCGTTCGCGGACAAGACGCGGCTCGACTTCGATCCCGGTTTGATCGCGATCGTCGGTCCGAACGGATGCGGAAAGTCCAATGTTTCCGACGCGATCCGCTGGGTGCTTGGCGAACAGAAGCCGACTGCGCTGAGGTGCTCCAAACTCGCTGACGTGGTCTTCAACGGCACCGACACGCGCAAGCCGCTTGGCGCGGCGGAAGTGTCCATCACCTTTTCCGAGTGCGAGAAGGAGCTCGGCACCGACTACCACGAGGTCACCATCACCCGCCGCGTCTACCGCGACGGTACCGGCGAGTACTACATCAACAAGCAGCCCTCGCGCCTCAAGGACGTGCAGCACCTCTTCATGGGCACGGGCATCGGCACCAGCTCCTATTCGGTGATGGCGCAGGGCCAGATCGACGCGGTGCTTTCGTCCCGTCCCGAGGACCGCCGCGCCGTGTTCGAGGAGGCGGCCGGCATCACCAAGTTCAAGGCCGACCGCAAGGAGGCGCTCCGCAAGATCGAGCAGACCGAGCAGAACCTGCTGCGCGAGCAGGACGTCCTGCGCGAGATGAAGCGCCAGATCGGCTCCCTGCAGCGCCAGGTTGGCAAGGCGAAGAAGTGCAAGGAGCTCCGCGACCGTCTGCGCGGGCTCGACATCCACCTTTCCCGCCAGCGCATCCGCTCCTACGACCAGGAGCTGGAGCAGAACGCGAGGAACCGCTCCGAGGTCGACCGCGCGATCGCCGAGGCGCAGGAGACGGTCGCCGCCGCCGAGGCGGAGGCGCAGGCCCTGCACGCGCAGATCCACGAGCTTGAGGACGGCCTCCAGGCGCTCGCGTCCGAGCAGGCGTCCGCCGAGGGCGCTTACGCCCGCGCCCGCGAGGTGATCGGCGTCAACGCCTCGCGCGTCGAGGAGTACCGCGGCTACATCGCGCGCGATGAGGGCGAGATGAAGCTTGCGGAGGAGGCGCTTTCCGAGGCGAAGCTGCAGTCCGAGTCGCTCTCGCAGAAGCGCGCGCTGCTCGGCGACTCGCTCGCCGCGGCGCGCGACGCGCTGGCCGAGGCCGAGGAGGAGTTCTCGCGCCTGCAGGCCGAGATCGACGCGAAGAGCGCCGAGGTGGCGAAGAAGCGCCGCGAGGTCGCGGACACCACCCGCACCGGCACGCTCGTCGCCGACAGCGAGGTCAGCCGCAACGGCGCGGTGGAGACGTGGAAGGCCGGCACCACGGTGACGACGATGATGAAGCGCGAGGACCTGATGGCGGTCGTCGCCGCCGCCGAGGAGGAGCTCCGCGCGATGGAGCGCGGGCACATGCCGGCGTCGCAGCGGCTGACCGAGCGGCGCATCGCCCTGAGCCAGCTCGAGCAGGAGCTTTCGTTCGTCGGCCAGCAGGAGGAGGCGTCCGCCGCGCGTCGCGCCGAGATCGAGCGCGCGATTGCCGCGCGCGAGGGCCAGATCGCCGGCTACCGCGAGTCCATTGACCGCCTCACCGAGGAGTCCGGCGACCTGATGGCCGGCCTCGAGGAGCTCAAGGCCCGCGCCGGCGAGGCGCTCTCCCGCATCCAGGCCGTCCGCGACGAGCGCGCGGCGATGCTCGAGAAGATCTCCGCCGCCGACGCGCGCGTCGGCGAGCGCCGGATCGCGCTCGACCAGGCGAAGGACTTCCGCGGCAAGCTGGAGGTGCAGGCCGCCGAGGCCACGATGCGCCGCCAGAACGTCTACGAGCATCTGCAGGACGAGTACGGCCTCTTCGCCGACGCGGTGATGCGCGAGCCGGACCCGGACTGGGGCGAGGCCGGCGAGCCGCCGCTTTCCGAGGTGGAGCGCACCGTCGCTCAGCTCCAGGCCGAGATCGCCGCGCTCGGGCCGGTGAACATGGTGGCGGTGGAGGAGTGCCGCGAGCTCGAGGAGCGCTACGCCCGCGAGAAGGCGCAGGAGGAGGACCTCATCGCCGCGAAGGCGCGGCTGATGGAGCTCATCGGCAGCCTCAACGACACCTCGGGCACGATGTTCCGCACCACCTTCGAGACGGCGAACCGCAATTTCCAGACGATGTTCGCCAAGCTCTTCGGCGGCGGCGAGGCGCGGCTGGTGCTGCTGGAGAACGAAGAGGACCCGCTCGAGTGCGGCATAGACATCGTGGCGCGTCCGCCCGGGAAGCGCCCGCAGTCGGTCTCGCTCCTCTCCGGCGGCGAGCGCACGATGACGGCGGTGGCGCTGCTCTTCTCGATCTTCATGATCAAGCCCGCGCCGTTCTGCATGCTCGACGAGCTCGACGCCGCGCTCGACGACGCGAACATCGGCCGCTTCGTCTCGCAGCTGCAGGAGTTCCTCGCGCAGTCGCAGTTCCTCATCATCACCCACAACCAGCACACGATCGCCGGCTCCGACCTCGTCTACGGGGTGAGCCAGCAGGAGAAGGGCGTCTCGCGCGTCATCTCCATGAAACTCAGCGACCTCGGCGCGAAGCCGGAGGAGAAGTAAGTCAAGTCCATGGCACAGGAAACCAACGAATACCGCGAACAGCGCCTCGCCTCGATGAAGGCGCTCCGGGAGATGGGCTACGAGCCCTACGGCCGCAGGTACGACCACGTCGACCTCAGGGCCGCGCGCGAAAACTTCGAGGAGGGGAAGCCGGTGCGCGTCGCCGGCCGCCTCCTCATGATCCGCCGCATGGGCAAGATGAACTTCTGCACCATGAACGACGGCACCGGCCGCTTCCAGCTCATCTTCAAGCGCGACGAGCTCTCCGAGACCGCCTTCGCCGCGTTCAAGCAGCTCAACCTCGGCGACATCATCGGCGCCGAGGGCGTGTTCTTCACCACCCAGAAGGGCGAGAAGTCGGTGGTGGTGAAGGAGTGGACGATGCTCGCGAAGGCGCTGGAGCAGCCGCCGGAGAAGTTCCACGGCCTCGCCGACCAGGAGGAGCGCTACCGCCGCCGCTACGTGGACCTGATGACGAACGACGAGAGCCGCGAGCGGTTCTTCGTCCGCTCCCGACTGATCATGGAGATCCGCAAGTACCTCTGGGACCGCGGGTTCGTGGAGGTCGAGACGCCGATCCTCCAGGACCAGGCCGGCGGCGCGGCCGCAAAGCCGTTCTTCTCCCACTTCAACGCGCTCGACAAGGACTGCGTGATGCGCATCGCGCCGGAGCTCTACCTCAAGCGGCTCCTCGTGGGCGGCATGAACAAGGTGTTCGAGCTCGGCAAGGACTTCCGCAACGAGGGCATCGACCGCACCCACAACCCCGAGTTCACCGTCTGCGAGATCTACGAGGCCTACGGCGACCGCACCTCGATGGAGGCGATCATGGAGGGGCTTCTCCCCCACCTCTGCGACAAGGTGATCGGCACGCGCAAGGTGGAGTACGGCGAGGAGAAGACGGTGATCGACTTCAACCCGCCCTACCGTCGCGTCGCGTACAAGGACCTCGTCAAGGAGCTGATGGGCGACGACTGGTTCGAGCTCGACTTCGCCGCCCAGCTCGCGAAGGCCAAGGCGAAGGGTGCGGAGACGGGCACCAACCTGGAGCTTGACGGAATTACTCGCGAGCTCGAGCTCACCCACGAGGTCTACGACAAGCTCATCGAGAAGAAGCTGATGCAGCCGACTTTCGTGACCAGGATCCCGCACGAGTTCGTCCCGCTCGCCAAGGCGTGCAAGGACGACCCCAGCCTCGTGGACGTCTTCGAGTTCGTCGTCGCCGGCCGCGAGCTCTGCCCCGGCTACACCGAGCAGAACGACCCCGTCGAGCAGCGCAAGGCGCTCGAGAACCAGGCCGGCGAGGACACCGAGAAGATCGACGAGGACTTCATCTCGGCCCTCGAATGCGGCATGCCGCCGACCGGTGGTCTCGGCTTCGGCGTCGACCGCCTCGTCATGTTCCTCACCGGCACCGACTCGATCCGCGACGTGGTGCTTTTCCCGCAGCTCAAGAAGGCATAGCAATTGGAGCGAAACACATGAACCTTTCCGGCACCATCACGGCACTAGTGACCCCGTTCGCGCGCGACGGGTCGGTCGACTACGGCGCGCTCAAGGCGCTCGTCGACGAGCAGACCGCCGCGGGCGTCGAGGGCATCTGCTCGGTGGGGACGAGCGGCGAGTCGCCCACGCTCACCCACGAGGAGCACCACCGCGTGATCGAGAAGACGATCGAGTTCGCCGCGGGCAAGTGCACCATCGTCGCCGGCACCGGCGCGAACTCCACCGCCGAGGCGCTTTCCCTGACCCGCGCGGCCATCGCCTGCGGCGGCGCCGACGCGTGCCTCCAGGTCACTCCCTACTACAACAAGCCCAATCCCGAGGGACTCTACCGCCACTTCATGTCCGTCGCGGACCTGGGGCTGCCGGTGATCCTCTACAACGTGCCGGGCAGGACTGGCCGCGAGATCCCGCTTTCCGTCGTGAAGCGCCTCGCCGCGCACCCGAACGTCGTCGCCATCAAGGAGGCGGCCGGTTCGGTCGACCGCGTGAGCGCCGTGCGCGACGCCGCGCCTTGCCTCACGGTCCTCTCGGGCGACGACTCGCTCGCCCTGCCGATGATCGCCGTCGGCGCCGCGGGCGTGATCTCCGTCGCCTCGAACGTCGTCCCGCGCGAGATGGGCGACATGGTGCGGCTCGCGCTCGCCGGCGACTTCGTCCGCGCCCGCGCGCTCCACGAGAAGTACTACCGGCTCTTCCGCGACCTCTTCATCGACGTCAACCCGGTGATGGTGAAGGAGGCGCTCGCCGCGATGGGCAAGTGCGAGCGGGTGTTCCGCCTGCCGCTCTGCGAGACCGACGACGCGAAGCTCGCGCAGCTGAAGGGGACGATGAAGGAGCTGGGGCTGCTGGGCTGAACGTTCCGGCGGCAAGACGCATTTAAGACAATGGAATACTTCAAAAACAGGAAGGAGAGACCATGATAGGATACCTGATGGACGGCGGCTGGATGATGATTCCGCTGCTTATCTGCTCGATTGCGATGGTCGCGGCGATCATCGACCGCGCGCGCGCTTTCCGCTGCGCCGCGAAGATCGACCCCGACAAGATGCGCGCCGAGGTCTGCGAGGCGGTGGCCGCCGGCGACGTCGACCGCGCAGTGAAGGTCTGCGAGGAGGGCGAGGGCCCGGTCGCGGCGGTGCTGCTGACGGGGCTGCGGCGCCTCGTCGACATGCGCGAGAAGGGCAGGAGCGAGGCGGAGATCGGCGCCGGCGTCACCAAGGCGATGGAGGACTACGCCCCCCGCTCGATGAACGGCCTCGAGAAGCGCCTCGGGCTCCTGGTGCTCGTCGCGTCCATCTCGCCGCTCATCGGCATGTGCGGCACGGTGACCGGCATGATCAATTCCTTCTCGGTGATGGCCGAGGCCGCCGGGCTCGACCCGGGCGCGGTCGCGGGCGGCATCTCCGAGGCGCTCATCACCACCGCCGCCGGCCTCATCATCGCGATCCCCGGCGTCGTCGCCTACAACATGTTCCAGAAGCGCGTCGAGGAGTGGAACATGCGGCTCGAGGGCGCGATCGCGGAGTTTGGCCAGGCGGTCGGCGCCTGACCGGGTTGAAACGGGACTGCGGCGGAAGTGAAGCGGATCGGACCAAAGCGGCAGGGAGACGTCAGCCCGGACTTGACGTCGTTCTCCGACATTGCCAACCTGCTCATCATCTTCTTCATCCTCACCACATCGCTGGTGAGGCCGTTCGGGCGCATGATGGACATGCCCTCGAGCGCCAAGCCGCCGACAGAGCAGAAGCAGTCCGACACGCCCACGGTGCGCCTGACCACCGACCGCATCGTCTTCTCCACCGGCGAGAAGAACGAGAAGGAGGTCACGATGAACGAGCTCAGGGCCGAGCTCTGGCGGCGGAACTTCCCGGCCCAGAAGCCGGACAAGCGGGCGGTGGTGGTGGAGACCGCGCCCGAGGTCAAGTACGAGCGCTACTACCAGGTGGCGACGGCGATCGCCGCCGCCGGCGGGGTGGTGGCGGTGATGGAGGAATGACGTGGCGATAAGGAGGAGAAAGAAGCCGAGCCTCGTGCTGCCGCTCTCGTCAATGGGCGACATCGCGTTCCTGCTCATCATCTTCTTCATGCTCGCGTCGAACTTCATGAAGACCGGCAACGTCGAGCTCGAGAAGCCGGACGCGCCTTCGCTCGAGCAGCAGGAGCCGCCGAAGTGCTCGGTGCTGCTCGACAAGGACGGCCAGATCTGGTTCGAGGGAACCCAGGTCTCCAAGGGCGAGGTCACCGGCGCGCTCAAGGAGCTGGCCGAGAAGGACCACGAATACACCGTCCACGTGGCGATCCACAAGGACCTGACCAAAAGGGATTTCATGCCCCTGATCGAGGCGATCAGCGAATCGGGGGCGAAGATGATACTCACCGGCGAACCGGAGGAATAGAAACATGAAAAAACCAGACATGCTGCTGACCGACATCGAGCGCTCTATCTTCGCGAAGGCGCTGGTGATCTCCATCATCGCGCACGTGGCGCTGCTGGGCGGGACGTCGTTCTCGCTCTTCGCCGACTGGGGCAAGTACGGCGTCCACTCGCCGTCCTACATCAACGCCCAGAAGTCGAAGGAGAACAAGGAGGCCGAGGCCGAGCGCCGCAAGGCCGCGGCGGAGGAGAAGGCCGCCGAGGAGGCGAAGAAGGCCGAGGCCGAGAAGGCCGCCGCGCCAGCCAAGGACGCCGCCAAGGCCGCCGCGCCCGCCGCCACGAACGCGGCGAACGCCGCGACGCCAGCCACCGCCGCGACGCCTGCCGCGGAGGACGGCAAGGTGACGCCGCCCGAGGTGGAGCCGCTGCCGCCGAAGAAGGAGTTCCAGCTCGGTGACGACCTGTCGCTAGACTAAAGGGAATTAAGTCCGGACCGTCAACGCGATGGAATTTGTCGAGAGAGCGCTTGGGTTCGTCGAGGCCTGCCACCGGCGGCTGTCGTCCTTCTGCCTGAAGGTCGTCGGCGCGCTGTGGGCGTGGCAGGGCCGCCGCTCGCTCTCCTTCCGCCTCGCGGTTGGGTTCTTCCCGCTCGTCCTCGTCGCCGTCTGGTGCGCGTACCTCGTCTCCGGCGGCTACGTGGCCGCGAAGGAGTTTGACGAGTCGCTTGTCCGCTACCTTGAGCGCGCCGGCCACCTCGCCGCCGGTGCCCGCCTCGCCTGGGCGCTCCTCGCCGCCGCGGCGCTTTCGCTGGCGGCGATGGTGTCCGCGCTGGCGAAGAAGCGGTTTTCCTTCCGTTTGATGCAGGCGGCGTGGGCCGCCTTCGCCGTGACCGCCGCGCTCGCGCTCGTCTGGCTGATGCGCGTCGGATCCATCTTCGTCGCCTGCGACCACAAGGCGTTCGACTCGGGGATGCGCAACGAGCTCTGGACCGGGCTCCTCTTCTGGGGATTCGTCGCCGCGCTCTGGGCGCTCGCGCTCCTCGTCGCGCTGCTCATGAAGGGCGTCCGCCGCGCCTACGGCTTCGGCGACGAGCCGCTCACGCGCGATGCCGGCGAGCGCGTCGTCGCCGCGGCCAAGACCACCGTCGGCGACCGTCGCTGGAAGAGCTCGCTCTACTACGCCTTCACCATCTTCTTCCTCGTGATCTTCGGGCCCTACCTTGTCTTCATGTGGGGCTGGGAGGAGCCGTACGGCCTTCCCAAGGGCGGCGGCGAGCAGGTCTTCGAGCAGGTCAAGGTGAAGAAGATCAAGCGCAAGAAGCCGAAGAAGCTCACCGTCAACCCGTGGAGCCCCTATATCCTCGAGCGCATGGACATCGACGACGTCGTCACCCTCAAGGAGCTCGAGGAGGAGACGAAGGACACGTATGCAGCCCAGAACTCGTCCCAGAAGGGCGGCAAGGGCAAGGGCACCGGCGGCTGGCCCAAGGGCATGGAGGGCTCGGCCGTCAGGTTCATCCGCCTGAAGTACAACGGCGGCGACTGGGATCAGGACATGGGCAAGGGCGCCGACTACAACCTGCTCCTCAAGTTCCACGAGTGGACCGGCATGAAGATCGCCAAGGAGACCGAGTTCCGCGAGATCGAGCGGCTCAAGTTCTTCCCCAAGAAGCGCTCGCCGCCGTTCGTCTTCATGACCGGCATGCGCGGCATCTCGCTCTCCGACCGCGAGGTGCGCATCCTCAGGGACTACTGCCTCAAGGAAGGCGGCATGCTCTTCATCGACAACGGCGGCGGCCACTTCGACGGCGCCGTCAAGTCGATGCTACGCCGCGTCTTCCCCGGGCGTCCGCTCGTGGACATCCCCAACGACGACACGATCTACCAGCGTCCCTACGTCTTCCCGGACGGCGCGCCGCCTTTCTGGCACCACGCCGGCTATCGCGCCATGGGCGTGCGCGACGAAGGACGCTGGGTGGTCTTCTACCACCCCGGCGACATCAACGACGCCTGGCGCGACGATCACTCCGGCGCCTCGACCGAGGTGGCCGACCAGGCCTACAAGCTCGGCGTGAACGTGATGTTCTACGCCTTCAACCAGTACTACCGCCGCCACTACGAGCAGTAGCGCGGCCCGATGATGGCGTCGATTATGGTATAATACGCAACTTACTTCACGGAAGACGACAGCGAAGAGGTTGAAGTGAGCAATAAAAGTCATTATCTGGGCATAGACATCGGGTCGACGACCTTCAAGGCCGTCCTCATGTCCGGCGACGGCAAGGTTGAGCGCACGGTCTACCGGCGCACCCAGCCGGTCGAGAGCGGCAAGGTGGCCTGCACCGGCCACTGCTCGGCGTGCGGCTGCTGCAGCGGCGGCTCGGTGAAGAAGCTCGCGCTCGAGTTCCTGCGCGCGGCCGGGATTTCGTTCAAGGACGTCGACGCGATCGTCGTCACCGGCAGCCAGATCGTCGAGGACACCCGTCGGTTCATTCCGTTCGACTTCCAGGTCAGCGAGGTGACGGCCCACGTCGCCGGCGCGAAGTTCCTCCACCCCGACGTCGACGCGATCATCGATTGCGGCGGCCAGGACTCGAAGTGCATGGTCTACAACCCGACCATGAAGCTGTGGACGAGCATGATGAGCGGCGTCTGCGCGGCGGGCACGGGGAGCTTCCTCGACTCGGTGGCGCAGAAGCTCGGCGTCAAGGTCGAGGACGTGGCCGACAAAGTGAACTACGAGTCCAACACCGAGTTCAGCTCGGTCTGCGCCGTCCTCTCCGCGACCTCGATCAACAAGTTCAAGAACCGGGTGCCGATCGGCGACCTCCTGGCCGGCGCGTGCAAGGCGCAGGCGCGCACGATCCTCAACTCGGTGGGGCAGCTGCTCGTCAACGCGCCCGGGCGCAAGATCCTCTTCCAGGGCGGCGTCGCCTTCAACAAGGCGGTGGCGTTCTTCCTTAAGAAGCTCACCGGCAGCGAGATCGTGATCCCCCAGTACCACGAGGTGATGGGCGCGCTTGGCGCGGCGGTCATCGCGATGCGCCTCCACGACCTGAGGGAGAAGGGCAAGCTCGACCTTGCGAAGGTGGAGTACGAGCCGACCCGCGGCAAGTCGACGCTGCTGAGGATCAAGTCCACCAAGCGCGACTTCTTCTCGCACGACCCCTCGAAGCCGCTCGTCTGGCGCAACCTCTTCTTCCCGGCGGAGATCCTCAACGCGATGGACTGCCGCATCCGCACCCTCGAGACGTACGCCGCGCTCTTCGGCCGCCGCGCCGACAAGGTGAAGGAAGCCCTTGGCAAGGCCGCGCAGAAGGGCTTCGACGGCCAGACCTGCTCGTTCCTGCGGATGCTCGAGGGCATGGAGCTCGACAAGCCGGACTTCGTGGTCTCCACCGTGCAGCCGTGCCAGCAGGCGGAGCGCGTCTTCGCCGACCTTGTGCGCGAGCACGGCATCCCGGACCGGCTCTACTCGCTGCAGACCCCGGTGAACTCACAGGCCCGCAACGCGGTCGAGATGGTGGCGGACGGGCTCGCCGAGGCGGTTTCGGAGATGGAGAAGGCGTTCGGCCGCAAGCTCGACCCCGGCCGGCTCGAGGAGGCGTGCGTCCTCTCCAACGAGGCGGCCGACCTCGCGCGCAAGTGCGCCGACCTGAGGTTCACCTCGCCGCCGCTCGTCCGCGGCTCGGAGGCGATCTACAACGCGGTCGTGTTCTCCCAGCTCTGGGGCACGCAGGACCTCGTCGATATCCAGAAGGCGTACTACGAGGAGCTCCTCGCCAAGAAGGCGTGGGCCGAGCAGCGCTACTCGATCGACGATACCCACCGCCTGCTGTGGCTCCACCTGCCGCCGTTCTACGACACCAAGCACCTCGACTTCATCGAGACCACCTGCAACGCGCCGATCGTCTTCGAGGAGACGAACTTCGTGGGCTGGGGCCCGCTCGACCCGAAGGACCCCTACCGCTCGCTCGCGCGCAAGCTGCTGGAGTCCGGCTTCCTCGACCCCGCCCTGCGCGTCGAGTACGTTAAGCGCGCGGTTCCCGCCGGCCGCTTCAACGGCGTCATCCTCTACACCCACGGCTTCGGCCGCTGCTCGCTCGCCGACCGTGCGCTCTCCAAGCACCTCCGCGAGACGCTCGACTCGATCGGCGTGCCGCTCCTCGCGCTCGAGGGCGACTGCATGGACGCGTCGATCGACCCGTGCTCGACGACGACCAAGATCTCGTCCTTCGTCGAGGCGCTCAACCTCAACCGCTACGGCAACATCTTCGGCAAGGTCAAGGAGTGAAGGACCCGCGCATGGAATACGAAAGCACCATCGGCCTCGAGACGCACGTCCAGCTCAGGACCAGGACCAAGATGTTCTGCTCCTGCCTGCTGAAGACTGGCTGCGAGCCGAACACCAACGTCTGCCCCGTCTGCCTCGGCTACCCGGGCGCGCTCCCGGTCATGAACCGCGAGGCGGTCAAGCTTACGGTGATGTCGGGCCTGATGCTCGGCTGCCGCGTGAACCCGCACGCCACCTTCGACCGCAAGAACTACTTCTATCCCGACATGGCCAAGGACTACCAGATCTCCGAGAACGGCAGTCCCCTCTGCATCGGCGGCGGGGTGGAGATCACGCGCCCCGACGGCACCAAGAAGCTGATCCGCATCAACCACATCCACCTCGAGGAGGACGCGGCGAAGATCAACCACTACGCCTCCACCTCTGGCGTCGACTTCAACCGCGGCGGAACGCCACTGATGGAGATCGTCTCCGAGCCGGACATGGAGTCGGCCGACGACGCGATCGCCTACCTCACCGCGCTCCGCGAGATGCTGGTCTACGCGGGGGTGAGCGACTGTAACCTCGAGGAGGGCAACATGCGCTCCGACGTCAACATCTCCATCCGCCCCAAGGGCGCGAAGGAGCTGGGGACGAAGGTCGAGATCAAGAACATGAACTCCTTCTCTGGCATCCACGCCGCGCTCGAGCACGAGGCTAGGCGCCAGCGCGAATGCGTGGCGCACTCCATCCCGATCGTGCAGGAGACGCGCCGCTGGGACCCGGAGGCGATGGAGACCGCATCCATGCGCTCGAAGGAGAATGCCCACGACTACCGCTATTTCCCGGAGCCGGACCTGGTGCCGGTGGAGCTTTCCGAGGCCGAGGTCGAGGAGTGGCGCGCGCTCCTCCCCGAGCTGCCGGAGCGACGCCGCGCGCGGATGGTGGAGGAGTACGGCATCGCCGAGTACGACGCCGGGGTGCTTTCCCAGCACAAGGAGAACGCCGACTGGTTCGAGGCCGCGGCGAAGGGGCTCGACCGCAAGCTCGCCAAGCAGCTCTGCAACCTCTTCATGGGCGACGTGATGGCGCTGATGAACGCGAGCGGCAAGGCGATCGGCGAGTGCGCGATGAAGCCCGCCGACCTCGCCGCGCTCGTCCGCCTCGCCGCCGCGGGCACGATCAACGGCCCCACGCTCAAGGAGCTTCTCCCGGAGATCTTCGAGAAGGGCGGCGACCCGGAGGCGATCGTGAAGGAGCGGGGGCTCGGCGCGGTGAGCGACGCCTCCGCCCTGGAGGCGTTCGTCGAGCAGGCGATCGCCGCCAACCCGAAGAGCGTGGCCGACTTCAAGGCCGGCAAGAAGGCCGCGGCCGGCTTCTTCGTCGGCCAGGTGATGAAGCTCTCGAAGGGCAAGGCCGACCCGAAGGTCGTCGGCAAGCTCGTCGCCGAAAGGCTTGCGAAATGCTGAGGCTCTCCGCCATCGCTTGCGTCGCGCTGGCGCTGCTCGCCGGCTGCTGCAGCTTCGAGATTGTGCAGAACGGCGTCTTCGTCAGCGAACTCGGCGCCGTGGTCAAGGTGGGCTATGGCCGCGCGGAGAAGCCGCACAGCGGCACCTTCGTCAATCCCGCCACCGGCAAGAAGACCGAATTCCTCTCCCGCCTCGCCGTGGAGGTCGAGATGCCCGACGGCGAGACCTTTACCGCCTGGCAGACGATGAACTTCACCAGCACCGGTACGATGTACCGGGCCGACAACGGCAAGTGGATGTTCCACGCCAACGGGTTCACCTGCCTGGTCTACCGCCAGCTGGACGACGGACTGCTCCACGAGGTCTACCGCGGCGTCCTCTGCGACGCTCCGAAGACCGAGGGCGGCGGCGACGACAAGTGGCGCGAGTTGAAGAAGGACGCGAAGGGGAAGTGGCGGTGAGCGACACGGCCGCGAACCCCCTCGACAACATCCGGGTGGTGCTCGTGGGCACCCTCTACACCGGCAACATCGGCTCCAGCTGCCGCGCCATGGCCAACATGGGGATAAGGCACCTGAGGCTCGCCGCGCCGAACCTTCAGAACTCATGGGAGGAGGGCGAGCGCCTCGCGGTGCACGCGACCGATATCCTTGCCGCGCGAGAGGAGTTCTCGTCGCTTGAGGAGGCGGTGGCGGACTGCGTTGCCGTCGTCGGCACCACCGCGCGCGAAGGGCTCTACCGCCAGCACGTCAAGGCGCCGCGCGACTGCGCCGCCGACATCCTCTCCGTCGCCGCCACCGGTCCCGTCGCGCTCGTCTTCGGCCGCGAGGACAAGGGACTCCTTAACGAGGAGATCGCACAGTGCACCCACCTCGTGCGGATTCCGGTGGACGAAGGCTACACTTCGCTCAACCTCTCGCAGGCCGTGCTCCTTGCCTGCTACGAGCTCTTCGCCGCGTCGGGCCGCTACGTGCCGCCGCACGAAAAGGCGCCGCCGGCGCCGCAGGCCCAGAAGGCGCAGCTGAACAAGAACTGGGCCGCCATGCTCCGGGAGATCGGCTTCATGAAGGAGGAGCAGTCCGACCATTTCATGCAGGGCTTCCAGCGCGTCTTCTCGCGCGGGGTGGTGACCAAGGACGACGCCGCGCTGATGCTCGGCGTCGCCCGCCAAGCCGTGTGGGCGGCGAAGAACCATGCGTGACGTTGCCTTCAGCTGCGACGACGGCGGCGTCCCCTACCTGAAGACGGCGGTGTGGTCGCTCCTCTCCCGCTACACCGGCAAGGAGCCGCTCAGGGTCAACGTGTTCGAGGGCTGGGGCGGCCACTCCGCCGCGCACAAGGAGGAGCTGGCGGAGCTGGTCGGCCGCTTCGCCGGCGCGACGCTGCGCTACGTCGACGTCGAGCAGCCGCTCAAGCCCTACGCCGACGCCATCGCGCCGCGCCCCGGCTCGCGCTGGAACGTCTTTACCTGGACGCCGGTCTTTACCCCGATGCTGATTCCTGACGCGACCGGCAACGTGATCCACTTCGACATCGACATGCTCTTCAACGCCGACGTCTCGCCGCTCTTCGAGCTCGATCTCTCCGGGGACGGCGACGAGCCGTTCCTCGTAGCCTGCGCCTACGAGTATGACAAGTTCGGCGACAACGCCGGCCGCGAGATCTGGGAGAAGGGCATCCTGCCGCAGGAGGCCGAGCGCTACTTCAACACCGGCGTCCTGGTGTTCAACTCCGAGGCCTGCCGCGCCGAGCGCACCTGGGACCAGATCGTCGAGTGGTACCGCGCCCACTACGACGTCGCCGACCGCATCGAGCAGGACGCCTGGAACGCGCTCTACTGGCGGCGGGTGAAGCCGCTTGAGGTGAGGTGGAACTTCCACGACCGCAACCTGAAGGGCTATGCGCGCTGGCCGCTGAACGCGAAGTACTGGCTCGGCAACATCCCGCGTGAATGCATGGAGGCGGCGGTGAACCCGGCGATCCTCCACTTCTGGGGGCCGAAGAAGCCGTGGAAGCCGTCGCACCGCCCCTATCGCGGCCTCTACCACCGCGCCATGCGCGAGGTGGGGCTCAAGCCGCCGCGGGAGCAGCTGCTTGTCCCCTGGTACGACTTCGTCAACGTCTGCGACATGGCGGCGGTGAAGGACACCCTGCGCATTCCCGCCGACTACTACCCCCGGGCCAAGGTCAACCGCGCCGCGATGGTTGCCGCCGCCCGCCGCCGCCGCCTCGTGAAGGCGGTCGTGCGGGTGTTGCTGGTGCCGTTCGAGTGGCTGGCCATCGGCATCGGCCTCGCCACTTTGCCTTTCGTCGGCCGGCGGACGATGCAGCGGCTCTGCGACTTCGCAGCCGGCTTCATGTACCTCTTCGACCGGAAGGGGCGCCGCCGCGCGCTTGCGAACCTGCGCGTCGTCCTCGGCACCGCGAAGGGGAACGAGGGCACCTTCTTCTTCGACGTCGCCAAGGCGAAGTACGACCCGACCCCGCGCGAGCGCAAGATTGTGCGCGGCGCCTACCGCAACATGGCCCGCGCCGTCGGCCACGCGTTCTGGACTTCGCGCCGCGCCGCGGAGCGCGTGCGCGCAGCCGGCGAGATGAGCGCCGAGTGCGTGGCGAAGCTGCGCGAGAGCCGTCCGGCGATCACGGTGTCGGGTCACATCGGCTGCTGGGAGATCCTCTCGCAGCTGGCGCAGCTCGAAGGCCACTCGATGATGTCCGTCGCCAAGGACATCGGCACCCGGGCGATGACGGCGCTGCTCGCGCGGGCGCGGCGCTCGGCGGGGCAGGAAATCGTCCCCGCCGCCGGCGCGTTCCGTCCGCTCCTCGCCGGCATCCGCGGCGGCAAGTCGCTCGGTCTCCTCGTCGACCAGCGCGTCTCGCCGGACGACGGTGGCCTCTGGGTCAGGTTCTTCGGCCGCCCGGTGCCGGTCTCAGCCGCGCCGGCGTTCTTCGCCAGCCGCACCAAGGCACCGATCTTCGTCGCCTGGTCGCGTCCGCTCGCCGACGGCCGCTACCGCTGCGAGTTCCTGGACCGCATCGCGCCCGAGGAGGCGAAGGACGTCTGGTCGGCCACCCAGCGCATCACCCACGACCTCGAGTGCGTCATCAGCCGCCATCCCTCGCGCTGGGTGATGAACTACAACCTCTTCGGCACGTTCCCCACCCCCGCCGACCTCGAAACGCTTGCCGCCCGCGAGCGCGCCCACTAATCCTGCTCAATCACGTCATCGGGCTGGGGCGCTCGCCCCGCCGAACGCTCGGCCTCCTAACGTGCCGAGCTCGGGATTCTCGACACTGACCGCAACGCGCTTCCGTTCCTAACGCGCTTAGGTCTCGAATCACGTCGTCGGGACGACGCCCCGCCCTCCGCCTCGCCATGTTCCGCTTGGATTGACCGCGGCAGTTTGTGAGGCATCACTCGCCGCGCGGAAATCCCTGCCCAACCAGGCGGGGATTTTTGGTATAATTCACCCATCTCGCGAGGCTAGGGAGGCGGGCGCCTCATGACGCGGCGCGGGGTGATAGTCCGGGAAACGGGCAAGTAGTCAGGCCTCCCCGCGCCCCGCGCGGCCGCCGCGAACGTCCCGCCAGACGTTCATCAATGTAGCATCAACGCTACACGTCGTTCTACCGAAATACGTCGAAACATTTCAATTCCGAACGGCATGTAAGTGGCGATGCGCTCATCTGGGCGCATTGTCTCTTCGTGGATTCGGAATGGGCCTTTCGACGGGCTCCGGTAGAGTGCATGAACGGGACATGCGCTCTTTTTCATGCATAAATGCGGTGTTTGCGGCGATTTGCGCAGGATGAGATTTCGTCCGCGCCATAATCTCACACAAAGACGCGGGGGCATAGAGGCATGAAATGGGCGACAATGCGACACTGACGTCGGCGAAGAAGGCGAAGCAGGACGAGTTCTATACGCAGTACGCCGACATCCAGACGGAAATGAACGCGTACCTTGAATACGATCCTGCCGTGTTCAAGGGGGCAACGATTCTTCTTCCATGCGATGACCCTGAATGGAGCAACTTTACGCGTTACTTTGCCGAGAACTTCGCCGCGCTCGGATTGAAGAAGCTAATTTCGACAAGTTATGCTCCCGCGTCCAAGACCGCAAAGTATGGCTCGCTTTTTGAGTATGCCGCTTCGCAAAACGATGCAACTCCGAAGAACGAGAGAGGCAAGATATTCGTTCTCGACCATGACGTGACAGGCGACGGCAAGGTGAATTTCGAAGACATCAAGTGGACATATCTCAAGGGCGACGGTGATTTCAGGAGTGATGAAGTCAGGAAGTTGCGCGACGAGGCCGATGTCATAATCACCAATCCGCCGTTTTCTCTGTTCCGGGAGTTTCTTGCGTGGATAATGGAAGCGGACAAGAAGTTTTCCATCATAGGTAATCGCAATGCCATAACCTACAAGGAGGTGTTCCCTCTCATCAAGGAAAATAAGATATGGCTCGACAATCCGTTCGTTCGTGGCGCTGGATATTTCAAGTCGTCCATGGAAGTTGACAAATCGCTCAGTTACTACAATTCGCATGATTATCGAGAAGGATTCATTCGGGTTCCCGGTGTTCGCTGGTTCACCAACATAGAACATGGCAGACGCCACCAGCCGTTGCAGCTCATGACAATGGCAGACAATGTGAAGTATTCCCGGCACAAGGAAGTGAAGGGTGTCGGGTATGCGAGATACGATAATTACGATGCGATAGAGGTGCCGTTTACGGATGCAATACCGAGCGACTATATGGCTGACATGGGCGTGCCGATTTCATTTCTTGACAAGCATTGCCCAGAGCAGTTTGATATTGTAAGATTTCGCAAAGGAAATGATGAAAAAGACTTGACATACGATGAGAATGCTGCGAAAATAACCTCGTTGACAGACAGACAGACAGACAGACAGACAGACAGACAGACAGACAGACAAGGTGGATTACACCTTACTTCAGAATCATCATCAGAAGGAAGGTGTAGCGGAATCATGGGAGTGCCAATCAGTTTCCTTGACAAGTACTGTCCTGAACAGTTTGAACTTGTCGGACTCGCCAACCACGGCAGGGACAGCGAGTATGACTTGTTCGCACCGACAATCGGCGGCAAGCAAATCTTCAAGCGTCTGCTTATCAAGCATAAGGTGTAATGGCATCATGGGTGTACCGATTTCATTTCTTGACAAGTATTGTCCTGAGCAGTTCGAGATTGTCGGGGCAACGGAAAGCGAGGGTAAGGGTTTTTCGTGCGGATTGTGGAATCCGGCAAGCGGCGTAGCGCAACCCATGATAGACGGCAATAGAATCTACAAGCGAATCTTCATCCGCAGGAGGGGGAGATGAGTCTTTGCGCTCTCTGTGCCTCTGCGTGAGAACGATAATACGAAAGACAATCCACAATGAAAACCAAACTCCGAACCGACATCACAGTAGGTGATATTTGCAAGGGCTTCTACTACAACACGCTCGAAGGAAAAGGCGTGAGAGGGTGGAGCGGCAAGCTCGTCATCCAGCCAGAGTACCAGCGAAACTACATCTATGCGAACGGCAAGGACGATGTGGCGGTTGTTGATTCGCTTTTGAAAAAGTACCCTATCGGCCTCATATACTTTCTGAAGAACGGCGAAGAGTACGAGGTCCTGGACGGACAGCAGCGGATAACGAGTTTCGGCCGCTTCGTGACAGGGCAGCTCGATGTTCTTGACGCCAACGGTATGCCGCACAAGTTTGATCCCGCCCACCATGGCTGGCTGCTCAAGACGCCGCTTACAATCTACATCTGCGAGGGTGAGGGCGACGATCCTGAAGCGGAAATAAAGGACTGGTTCAAGACAATCAACATCGCCGGCAAGCCGCTGAACGAGCAGGAGCTTCTGAACGCGACATATTCGGGCCCGTTCATCACGTCGGCGAAGGCCGTTTACAGCAATTCGACCAATGCGCACATGAACAAGTGGAAGTGGTTTGTCGCGGGCGACGAGAAGCGGCAGGCTGTTCTCGCGGCGGCGCTGGATTGGGTGTCGAAAGGGCATGTCAGGGAGTATCTGAAAGACCACCGCTACAGTGCCGACATATCGGAGCTGACTGCGTATTTCGACAGCGTCATTGCCTGGATTGGCGGCGTATTCAAGGACACCAAGGACGAAATGTGCGGGCTTGAGTGGGGGCGGCTTTACGAGGCATACCACGAGAAGCCCTACGACCCAGACAAAGTGTGGAAGCGCGTCGAGGAGCTTTATGCCGACGCAGACAACGAGATCGTCACGAGCAGACGAAACATATTCGAGTATGTCCTTGGCGGCGAGCGGCATCCTGAGTTGCTGAAGATACGCATCTTCAAGAAGGAGGTGGCCAGGCGCGTGTATGCGCGGCAGACCGAGGCGGCGAAGGAAATGGGTGTGTCGAACTGCCCGCTGTGCGCGAGCGGCCATGCGGCGAATGCAAAGCGCATCTACGACTTCAGGGAAATGGAGGCAGACCACGTTACGGCATGGTCGAACGGAGGCGACACAAGCGAGGCGAACTGCCAGATGCTGTGCGTTACCCATAACCGAGCCAAAGGGAACAGGTAGCACAAGAGGAGGTTGATTATGGATGACAAGCTGTTGAGCTGCAGGGACTGCGGAGCGATGATTTCCAAGAACTGCAATCATTGTCCAAAGTGCGGAGCGCCGAATTATGTAAAGAAAAGAAAAATCGCCTTGCTAACGGGGATTGTAAATTTAATCTTTTTGATTTTCTTTCTCTTGTTTATAATGCCGCGGTTTAGATTTTTCAAGTCCCTGAAGCACCACGATTCACCACACGCGCGACCAGCGGCACAAAACAGAAGGTAGCGGCCTTGACCCGCGAAACACAAAGCGAGGCCATTTGCTGCAGTTGGAGTTGGACTCTACACGTTCTCCGTTTCTGCACGGCTGATATTTAGTGAGGGAGTGAGAGCGTTCGCCTCGATGGAAGGATTCAACGCCAAGATCCGCTGGCTCATCAAGTAGGCATACGGCTTCAGAAACTTCAAGTACTTCCGCCTCAAGATATTCGATCTGCCGTCAACCCACATCCGCAAACGCATCTAAGCCGCTCTCATGAATAATTGAGAAGAGCCACAAAGTCACCCGCGACGAGACCGAGCACCGCGGGCCCTTGCGGCCGCTTCGCGGTTCGCGCTTAGCGCTCAGCCAACCTGACGCCTTCGACGCAGGCGCATTCCTCCCCCGCAAGCCGCGGCACTTTCCGCGGCGAATTTGGTATAATACACCACATCGTGAAAGCCTATCTCATCAACCTCGACCGGTCGCCGGAGCGGCTGGCGTTCATGGACGAGCAGCTGAAGCGGCTCGGAGTCGACTACGAGCGCGTGCCGGCGGTCGACGGCAAGGCACTCTCGCCGGAGGAGCGCGCCAGGGGCTTCTCCCGCGTCCGATCCTTCATCGCCTCAAAGAAGCGGCTCAGTGACGCCGAGGTCGGGGTGGCGATGTCGCACGTTGCCTGCTGCCGCCGCGTCCTCGCCGAGGAGGAGCCGTATGCGCTGGTGCTGGAGGACGACGTGGTGCTTGCCGACGGCTTCCCCGCGGCGCTCAAGCGGGTGGAGGCGTTCCTCTCGCCCGGCCGCGCGCAGCTCGTGCTCCTCTCCGGCTACGGCGTCGAGGGCGCCGAGTCGCTGCCGGAGGAGATCCGCGCGGAAAAGTCCGCCTGGTGCGCCGACGCCTACGTCCTCACCCGCGAGGCCGCGCGGCTGATCCTGAAGGCGAACGACCCGGTCATTACGGTGGCGGACTCCTTCAAGCGCTGGCGCCGCCGCCACGGGCTCGAGCTCTACCGCGCGCTGCCGGCGACGGCGCGGCAGGACGATGCACGCTTCGGCAGCGAGAACCAGGTGCTGGCGAAGTCTGGCTGGCTGGTGCGCAACCTGATGTGGCTCGCGGACTGGGCGATATGGAGGGCGACGGGCAGATGATAGAGGGGCTTTCCATCGGGCTCCTGAGCTGGAAGGCCCACGAAACGCTGCGCCGGACGCTCGAGTCCTATGCGCGCGCCCGCCTCGCCGCGAACGCAGCCGAGTTCAAGGTGTTCTTCAACGAGATCTCTGACGCGGACCGTGCGCTTGCCGCGGAGTTCGGCGTTGAGTGCTGCGGCGACAAGCGCAACCTCGGCATCTGGGGCGGGATGGACGCGTGCGCGAAGGCGCTTTCCGGCGACGTCGTCCTGCTGCTCCAGAACGACTGCCCCGTCGTCGCATCGCCGGAGGAGACAACGCGGTATCTTGAGGAGGGGGTGAAACTGATCCGCGACGGCAAGGCGGACATGATCCGCCTGCGGCACCGCTTCAACCAGGGCGACGGCATCTCCTTCCGCCGCTTCTACGGCTACTGGCCGGTGCACGAGGTGGATCCGCGCGCGGCGAAGTACTTCGACCCGCAGCTGCCGTCCGATGCCGGGCGCGACACCCTGCGTCGCCGGCTCCTGCGCCTCGTGCGCCCGTTCGGCGCGCGCCGCCGCGTGATCGCCGCGATCCATCTCGAGGCGCATCCGGAGCAGGTCTACCCGCAGTGGATTTCGCGCGAAGGGGACTACTTCCTCGTCGACTCCGAGATCGTGAACTTCTCCGAGCAGCCGCTCCTGATTTCCAAGTCGCTCTACCTCTCGCTCTCCGACTGGTGCCGCACGCATCCGCGCCACCGCCGCATCAACGGCGCGCCGGTGATGGAGCACGCGCTCAACTCGCGCTGGTGGCGCGGCCGCCACTTCAAGATCGGCTTCTGCGACGAGGGCGTCTTCACCCACAACCGCTTCGACGACAGCTGGCGGCCGGAGCACGCGGCGTTCAACGCGGCGATTTCGGAGGAGCGGCGGTGAAGATCGGCGTCATCATCCCGGCCTACAACGCCGAGCGCTTCGTGGCCGACTCGCTCGGCTCGCTCCAGGCGCAGGCCTGCGCCGACTGGGAGGCGTACGTGATGGACGACGGCTCGCGCGACGGCACGCTCGCCGCCGTGCGCGCATTTGCCGCAGAGGATCCGCGCATCCACGTCTGGAGCCGCGAGAACCGCGGGCTGGTGGCCACGATGAACGAGCTCCTGGACCGGCTGGACGACTCCGTGGACCGCGTCGCCTTCCTCGACATCGACGACTTCATCCACCCCGAGACGTTCGCGGTTCTCTCCGCCGCGCTCGACCGCGCCGACGCCGATGTCGCCGAGTGCTCGATCGTCCATGTTCCCGCCGACGCCAGGCCGGCCGAGGTGTTCGCGCGCCCGGTCGGCTCTCCGCCGGAGCGGGTTATCGACGACATGTCGGCCTACTGGCTTCGGCGCACCTCGCCCGACGGCTGGATCAACAAGCAGAACAAGCTCTACCGCCGGGACGCGATCCGCGGGCTGAGGTTCCGTCCGTCGCTTTCCTACGAGGACGACAACTTTTTCGCCTGCGAGGTGAACGCGGCAATTCGGCGCAAGGTGAAGGTCGACGCCGCGCTCTACGCGTACCGCGACAATCCGTCAAGCGCCACTTCGTCGATCCCGTTCCGCGAGTACGTGCGCTCCACTTTGGAGCGCATCCGCCTTAGCCACGAGGTGTTCCTCGTCCCCGGGCGAGTTCCCGCGGCACTTGTCGCCGAGTACCGCGCCGACCTGGCCCGAGACGCGTACAGGATGTGCATCCGCAAGAACCTGCGCAAGAACCGCGACGCCGCCTCGCGCCGCGAGCTTTTCCTCTCTGCCGGCGAGGCGCTGGGGCGGCTCGAGAGCGACTACGGCTTTTCGCCCGCCGGGCTCGGCCCGCTGCAACGGCTCGTCTACTCCGCCTGCCGTCGCGGTCGCTACCGCCTCGCCCGCCTCCTTTCGTTCGCATAGACTGGCTGGTTAGGTGGTTGGGTGGTTGTCCCATTGACAGATTCGGCGGGGCGTGGTAAGATATACAATGTGAAGTTTACGGAAGGAGTAGCACTATGAAGAAACTCGCGTATGGTTTTGTTTTGTCTGCGGTCATGCTGTGCGTGGCAGGCGCATCGGCGGCGACTGCGGAAGGCGAATGGACGAAATCGACCTGGACTACGTTCACCGCGTCGCCCGACGCCATTTCGCGCCCCAAGTACATCGCCGCCGACAGGCCCTACACCGACTTCATATTTTGCGACGGCTACGCGAACACATCGGCGGCCGGCAACCTCGGCAACGGCCGCGTCCTGGCCTGGGAATTCCCGCGCAAGGCGACGCTGACCGGCGTCAAGCTGTATTCGAACCACAAGGACACCGGCCGCGACGACATCCGCCTCGCCTCCGTGCAGGTCAAGTACACGGCCGACGGTGCATGGGAGACGCTCGCGAACTCCGCGGTAACGCACAACCACACGAGCACGATGCAGAAGAAGCTCTTCGCGGGCTTCGCCGCGCCGGACGGCTACAACTTGGCCGAGGACGTGGTGGCGGTCAGGCTTGTCTTCTCCTCAAGCCAGGAGGGCGGCTCCATCACCCTGGCGGAGGCCGAGCTGCTCGGCTCGATTGAACCACCATCTGAGCCCGAGGAGCCGAGCCCCTACGTCTGGACGGCCGGCGGCTATGTGCCGGGGTCGTAGACGCCGCTTGTCGCCGAAAGCAACATGATGGCCTACTGCACCTCCATCCAGAAAGGCGGCACGACCACTTCGTCCTACGACGCGATGATCGACCAGTCGGTCGCGCAGTTCAACGCATGGGTCGCCAGCGGCAACACCATGGCCTGGCTCTTCGACCAGCCGTTCGACCTCTATTCCTTCCGCGTCTTCTCCCGCTGGGGCGACGGCGGCCGCGACGACATCGGAATCCTGAAGTTCGAGACGCGCGACGAGAACGGCGTCTGGACGATTCGCACCGACGCCGAGAACTATGCGCTGGTCGGCGCCGGCACCAACATCGATACCGGGACCGCGAGGACGGGTTCGAACTACGCGTTCCTGCGGCGCAACGACGGCGAGCCGATCGCAAGCGGCGTCACCGGCATTCGCGTCTTGCCGTACTACCTCGTCAACGATTCCTGCTGGGCCGAGGTCGAGGCGGCGGGCTTCATGCCGCCGGGCCCGGCCATCTTCGACGTGCGGTCGGTCGCCGTCTCCAACAACTGCTTCAAGGTCGACTGGACGGCGCAGCTCTCGAGCCTGGGCGCGAGCGACTCCGCGACGGTCAACCTCTGGACGAGTACCAACGGCGTGGACTATTCCCTGACGGACTCGGCTATTGTCACCGAGACCGGCGTGGACTATGCCTTCACCAAGACATTCGACGCCGTGGGCCTGACGATCAGCTACCGCTTCGAGACCATCAACACCAACGCCACCAGAAGCTGGTGCTCGACGAACGAAGTCGCGACGTTCGTCAACCACGACAACTCGACCTACTACTGGCGGCCGTCGGTCGCCGCCGGCTCCTGGGAGGACGCCGCCTGCTGGTCGAACAGCCTCAACGACGCCCGGCTACCCTACCCGTCCCAGCAGTACGCGACGGCGAGCTTCGCCCTCATTGACCAGGCCGAATCGGTCGAGGCCACGGTCGGCTCCTCGCACACGGTGCGGTTCGTGCCGCCGCCGTCGGCCGCGGCAGTTTTGACGCTGAAGGGCGACTCGTCCGTGACGCTGGAGTTCGCCAGGCTTAATGGGACGCTGGTGGGGACGAACGTCCTGGACGGGCTCGTCGTCCGCTATCCCGACCGGCCGACCCTCGCCGCCGGCGCGCGCATCAAGGCGCGGAACGGCGCCAAGTGCTACATCCTGCCGTCCAACAACTGCGGGCAGTATGCCGGCATCGAGCTTTACTCTGACGCGAAGCTGAACATCGGCACCGGCTCCGCCGCCAACGATACGCAGTATTTTGCCGCCGATTTCGAGATCGTCCTTGACGGCGGCTCGGTCGAGAACGCCGGCTACTTCATCTGGTCCGGCAGCGGATATGGCCGTGCCAACCGCGGGCACATCGTCTTCCGTCCGGGCGGCGGACAGTTCATGGCGCCAGGCAGCCACAACATGCTGGTTAGCGGCGCACGCTGCGAGATGCGCTACGAGCTGCCGGGCGGCAACTGGAGCGGATATGCGGCCGCGCCGCTGCGGCCCGGGGACGTCAACAACGACCATCGGTTCGGACGGGTAGTCGGCAGCGGGACCTTCTTTGTGAACGTCGTCTTTGGGGAGGACACCCCGCGGCGCAAGGCGGAAGTCCCGCTCATCCGGAAGACCAACAGCAACGGGATCATCACGAATAACTTCGCCTTCGCGGCCTTTGGGACGAACCTGACCGCAAACGAGCCCAACAACAAGGGCGACTACTTCTACTGGACCTACGGCACGAACGACGCCCTCGAACCGGCGAACGTCGGCGACCTGCCGACGGGCCTGAGCTTCCACTACGCCGGCCGCCCCGACGGCTCGGTCTATTACCTGCGCTAGCTCCGCGGCAGTTTTGCCTCGCGCGGAGATGCTGAGGCGCAGAGGATTGTTTGGTTTTTTGAGTTTTTAACACACGGATTTGTTCGCGACTACGTCGCTCACAGATGGCGAAGGTCGTAGGCCTGAGACCAAAACTCAGAAATTTGTTATAATGCAGTAGATGATTTTTTTCACACCATCTGGCCTGATGGTGGAACTATGTAATTGGGATGAGCTTTATCCGCGAGGTTAGGAACGACATTGAGCGCGAGGCCTTTAGGCTGATTCGCGAGTACCACGCCATGCTCGTGAACGAGGCCAAAGGCCTTGGCGCCGACGAGCAGACGGCGGAGGACCTCGCCTTCAAGACGATCGAGACCTACCTCGCCAAGTCGGAGAGCGAGCTGCCGCCGGCGGAGAAACTGCGCTCTTGGCTGCTCGGCACCATCCGCAACCACTATCTCCATTCCGTGCGCGGCAAAGCCCGCGCCTGCACCGTCTACCTCGACCAGTCAGACGTCGAGAAGCTCCAAGAGCTCGGCCCGGTGGACAATTCCACCGACGAGGCGATTCTCGCCCATTCCGACGCCGAGTTCGTGCGCAATGTGCTCGCGAGCCTGCCCGAGGAAACGCGAAGGGTGATCGTCCTGCACTATTTCGAGTCGCTCTCCATCCGCGAAATTGCCGCGCTGCTTGCGCGCACGCCGGACTCCGTCAAGTGCAATCTGTATTACGCCCGCAAGGTGCTGGCGAAGAGGCTCGGCAAGGCGCTGGGCCGCGCCGCGCTCGCAATTGCCGCGCTCATCTTTGGCGGCTCGCTCCTCTACGCCGCCGCGGTTGTGACCGGCTTTGCGCCCTCGCCGTTTGCCGCGGATGAAGAATCCGAGGTTGTTTTTAACGCAAAGAACACAAAGGACACAGAGGGTTCTTCGAAAGTGTTTTATGGTTTGGGTGAAGAGTGTTTGAGTTTGGGCGCAGACCCAACGAACCACGAATCACGAGCCACGAACCACGAGATTTCGGGGGGGCGACCCCAGCAATTTGAGGCTATAACTGATAATTCTGAAACATATAACGAGGAAAACACCATGAGTAACTCAATGCAGAAGGTGTCAATGGTCAAGGCGCTTGCCGCTGCTGCGGCGCTGACTGCCGGCGCGGTGCTGGCGGAAGATCCCGCCGCGATTGAAGTCGTCGCCAGCAATCTGGGCACGGGGGAGTTCTCCTTGCGCATCCCGGCCTCCGAAAAGCCGTTGGAACTCTACTGGGCGGCCGCGTGGGCGGACGACACGGATGACTACTCCCAGTGGCGCGACCCGGTCTTCCTGACGGACGTCGCCGCCGGCACGACGGAGGTGAATGTCACCGTCCCCGGCTTTCAGGCGGACGCCACCTCGCGCTTCTTCCTCGCCGACCCTGCCAACGCCACGGTGACTCGCCATGAATACCATACTGGCGGCAAGGACGGCAACGGCAAATACAAGTCAGCCTTCATTACGGGGCTGCACCCCAACTACGACTGGCGCTACGAGCTTGTATTCGACGTGTCGGAGTTCAGTGACCACTCCTGGGTTCTCTGCCATCGCAAGAACAACAGCAACACTGGCGGTTCGCTCCTCCATTTCGTTGTTCGGAATGCCTCCGACAAGAGGTTGCGCTTCGGCTATGCAGCAACTTCCGGCGTATACTCGCCAAGTGCGATTGCGGCGGACAGAAAGTATCAGGCGACGATCAACAAGAATGTCTTCACGGTTTCCAATTTGACCGACAACGTCAGTTTCTACACGGTGTCTTTGGCTGCGTCCACAGACGACTACGCAACAGGCTACAACCTTTGGTTCGGCGCGGCGGGCGGCTCCGACGGCAAAACCTACAACGCAGGTGACGGGTGCTCCTTCGTGCGGGTTCATTCGTTCAAGGCGTGGAACGGCGCGGACGAGATTGTCGGCGACTTCCGCCCCATCGTCACCAACGGCGTCGCTGGCTACTTCGACCTCGCGACGAGGAAGTTCTTCGAGTCGGGCGACCAGTCGCTCGGTGCGGAGGGAACCACGGTCACAAGCGGCTTCGAGCCGTATGTCGCCTCGGCAACCACGCTTCATATCGACACGCTCGTTGCGCATCTCGGCCAGCTGGTCGCCGTCTCGTCCGTGCTGAAGGCGGGGCCGGTCGAGTGCGTGTCGGAGAGCCTCCCGTTCATCAATGGCTCCATTCCCAATTACGGCTCCCAGACCGTCAGCGTCGGCGGCAGCGTCACCTTCAGCGTTCCGACGGACGAGTTCATCTGGACTGATGCGTCACGGACGGCGCTCTGGCGCGTCAAGTCGGCGGGGCTACGCATCGATGCCTACGACAGCGTCAACGATGACTTTGTTCCGGGCGCACCGCAGCCGAGCCTTAGGAGCTGCACCTTCACGCG
>JAEIGA010002373.1_pt1 | contig 30110 bp, 24 predicted proteins | sample 9270691 | NCBI WGS metagenome assembly JAEIGA01 (sample SAMN17057246, study PRJNA624740) | gut metagenome | biome: biome; isolation source: fecal sample | host: Bos grunniens | place: China: Xizang | collected 2019
CGAAGCTGCCATGAAGGCACAGACTGTAACTTTGGAAGGTAAGATCGGTCTTCTCGAAGCAGCTATCAAGGCATTGCCGGATTATACCGAAAAGCTCGGTGCTATTGAAGCAGCTATCAAGGCATTGCCGGACTACAGCACTAAACTTGCTGCTATCGAAACAGCTATCAAGAACATTCCAGACTACAGCGAAAAGTTGGCTGCTATCGAAGATGCTATCAAGAATGCTCCGGACTATACTGCAGCTCTCGAAGAAATCAAGTCAGCTATTGCAGCCTTGCCAGACTACGGCGAACAGCTTGGTGCTATCATTACAGCTATCGAGGCATTGCCAAGTTACAGCGATCAGTTGGGTGCTATCCAAACAGCCATTGCAGCATTGCCAAATTATACTGACCAGCTCACTGCTATCCAAACAGCTTTGGAAGCTATCAAGCAGCAGAACAGCGACAATGCTACTGCTATTGCAGCCCTCCAGGCTTCTATCGATGACATTGCGAAGGCGGTAGAAGAAGGCAACAAGAGCCAGGAAGATGCTTTGACTGAAATCCTTGCATTGATTCAGGGTGTTGAAGGTGCACTTGTTGATAAGTATGCAACTTTCACTTTGAACAAAGCTATTGGTGAAGAAATTACCTTTACGGTAAAATTTGCCAGCGAATTTGATCCTATGGTCGATACTTTCATTGGTCTCACAGATATTGAAATAATAAATACATATGTGGAGGAAATTGGATATGGATATGATATTAAGGGAAAATTGACAAGCAATAGAGTTGGCATTTTAAAGGATGTACTTTATCTTGTTGTTAATGATTTAGGAATTACCTCTATTGATGTTAGAAATGCAGTGAATCTGGAAATTCTTCAATGTACAGACAACCAAATTAAAAGTCTCAATGTTAGTAACAATACTAAGTTAATTTGGTTGATGTGCAAAAATAATTTGATAGAAAAATTGGATTTAAGTAAGAATACTAAATTAGAGTGGATTAAAGTTCAACAAAATAAATTGACTTCTTTGGTAGTAGGTTGTTCTATTCGTACAATCGAGATGGAATTAAATGAGCTGAATGAAACAGCAATGGATGCTTTAATCAGTTCAATGCAGTATAATTCTTCTGGTTATACAGCAAAAATTTATGTAAAACATTCAGACGCATCTGAAAAGAATGAAATTACCGATACTCAAATTGCAGCTATTCAAGCACTTAACTATAAAGTGTATTTGCACAATGGTTCAAAGTTTGAGGAGCAATAACCTGAATATTGCTAAAACCTAAATCTTTTCCCGACAGCACGCATCCCGTTGCTGTCGGGAATAAAGAAATCAACCAAAGGGCGGCAAGAAAATTTGCCGCTCTTCTTGTTATCAGCCACCGAGAATATCCAAATATTCACGCCAACTATCAGCCAATCTTCGTGAACAAAGCATAGCAAAATATATCACACTAATGCACACAAATGGGTTGTTGTGTCGACACCGATTTCGGATAGGACTACAAAAAAACTACGCGCAACTATTGTATCGAGCTACGCGTAGTGAAAAAAAAAAAGAGCCTGACCAACAAACAAGAGGTCAGACAGGCTCCGTATAATGTGAATAATTTTTATGGTTGTGACTGATATATTGTCATTTGTTCATAAATATTTTTAATGAATTCTTCACCTACAATTTCTTTTCGGAATTTAATAAGACTTTGGTAATCATTATTTTCAATATATTCATTCTGTTTAATCGTATATTCTATAATATTTTCAGGTTCTGTTACGATGATAAAATTACCTCTTACGGAAGTGTATGTATTTTCTTGTCCGTTCAGCTTATAACTGAATTTGTACATAAGGAAAGTTGACTCTTCCGCTTTGAACGTTATGGTGTAGCAGCCTTTTTTGATATCTTCGGGAGTAGCTTTGCCATAACCTTTTATTTCAAGGGCTGTAACAAATTGGGGATTTATCAAAATTTTTACACGCGTTGATTCTCCTTTTCTTAGAAAGGGGTGCTCGATTACATCAAAAGTTAAGTTTCCTATCATCTTTGCAGAATCAAATTTGGCTGTATTTGCAGCATATAAACTTTCAATGTCTTTAATCGCATTTTGTTTAGCTGATTGAGACACTGTATTTTCTTGTGTTTCATTTTTCTGAACAAGTTCAGTTTTTTCTCTCTTTTGACGTTGTTTTTTGTCTCGCTGTGCTGAAGCTGTATTCACAGCACCCACAGTCAATAATGCCACTATGGACAGTAATAAAATGTTGTTATTCATTTAATTAGTATATCAAAATTACCACTAAACCAAATAGTTAATTCGGTTAAAATCTAAATATCATTACGACAATCCTTTAAAACACCTCCTTATCTGTTTTTTTTGTGGTCGATAGAATTGAACTTGTATTGGAATGATATTGAGTAGAATCGTGAGAAGATTTGTTCCCATCGTTCAGCTATGTATTGGTCAGTTATATTCAGTGAGTATCCGGATTTGTCATTGAACAGATTATACACATTTACAGACAATGTTCCATTTCGTTTTCTAAATATTCTGGCTCCTAACGAAATATCCAAAGAATTTCGACGAATTAACATTCCAGAAGTGTACGATTTCTGGAAATCGTTCTTGTAAGTCGTTGTCATTGTCATTCTGTTTAAGAAGTCGTATCTCACTTTAGCTTGTAAGTAATTATTGCGAGATCTGTCGTTGAAAACATCATTATTTTGCCAAGCAAAAGATGTTGTATTGTCAATGTTAATACGCAATTTCGTACTCAAAGTACTAGTGACAGACAACATAATACTTGCGTTGGTATTCTTATTTCGCAATAGCTTATCATTGATGCTTGCCAGTGGATTGCTCCACGAACCATTCAAGCCGACGTTGATTGTAGTATTGCTCGGTTGATTGAAGTATGATAACGAAACATTACCATTGAAACTATTGTGACTACCAACATTAATCGGAATATACAATCTTGCACCTGCAGCAGCTTCATAGTTTTCATATTCAGGCAATATTGTTGTTTCGCTGAAATATCGACGGTTCATTGTTATCGGATCTGTTGTAATTGTTCCGCTGATAGATCCATTGATGTTTATCTTTCGAGTCTTTGTGCGAGAACGATTATTGAGTGAAAGTGAAACACTATATTCTTTTGAAATACTCAGATTGGGATTTCCTGAAGATAAGTTCATCGGATCATTGTTGTCCAATATACTTGACAATTGATCCACGGTCGGAATTTTTGGATTTAATAGAAAGTTAATATTTAAATTATTGCCTCTTCTTATTGAAAAGTCATATGCAATTGTTCCGAATGTTTTTGATTGGAATAGGTCCTGAGGAATATGTCTGTCATTTTGCACCTGAGTCAATTCAAGTCTTGCAAACAATGTGAATGAATAATCCGAATTTATCCACGATTTCGTTAGCATCGGAGTAATTCCAAAAGTTTTTATATTCTCAATAACCTCTCTTGAGTATGCATTGTCTACAAGTCCCGTAGCCTGATTTATTGCCAATCTGTGTGATTTGTATTTATAATACCTACCATTTGCTGACAATTTTAAATCAATCATATCATTTTTTAATGTCTTACTGTCGAGATTTCCTTGCAGCGAGAGTGATGGCGTTATATGTAGATTACAATCGAAGGCTGGAGCATCAGAATCTATTGTCAGATTTGTCAAATTTGTTCCCACATCGTCTTTTAGTTCATAATTGCGTAGAGTATTGCCATTGTTGTTTACGTAATAAAATTTACCATCAACTGAAATCGAAGAGGACGCCCGAACATATTTTTTGTTATTGGCTTTGAGTCTGGACAGCCAATTTCCCAGAATATTTTTACTTGCATAGATCTCACCTTTGAAACTAAATCTGTCTGATTCCGAGATATTGTCATTTCTAATTGCAGATGTTTCACTTCCATCTGTCGTTGTTTGGCTATTTCTAAATGAGAAACTTTCCACCTGCGAGAACCTAGGTTGCAACTTGAATGTGTATAAAACTCCATTAGTATATGCACGAACACTGTTTCGATATTCGATATAAGCTGCGTGAGTTTGTGTTTTTGACTCAGTCGAAATTTTGTCTTCAATCAATTGTGAATTAAAATAGTTGCTTGGAAAATATGACGATTTAGATACAGATTCGTTTGTGATGCGTTTATCCGAGAAATTATAGAATCCCCGTATTTGTTTTGAGTCAGGACGATACATTTTTCGTTTCGTCAGTGATGAATATACCGAGTCTCCTAATGCTTTCTCAACTTCAAATTTGAAGTTTGTCTCTTTAGGATTTCCCGGGTTGATATTTATACCACTAAAATCAGATACTAAGACTGTATTGTTTGTGCTTGCAGATAATTCAAGTTTGCGTCCAACTTGATATTGACTCCAACTTCCTTTGAGTCCGAATCTTTTGTGGCGTTCTCCGTCGGTATCTTTATTGTGGTCTAACCCTCCTTCGGCAAGGAATTCAAGTATGGTATAACGTTTGAGTTCTTCTGCTGTTTTGATGTTTGCAACTCGGCGTTTACGTTCTTTGCGGTTAGTCAGACTGCGTTCTGCCTCATCAACTTCTTCGTCATAGGTATCAATAGCGAGTGCACTTGTTGCTGTGAGTTTCAGGAATGCAGTACGCGGGTCATTTCCGAATAACAATTCATTATTAACATACGTACGTTCAATAACTTTCCCGTCTTCGTATATTGTTCCATCATTTGTGACCTTGAACCCTGGGATCATTTTGATAACCTCGATAAGTGCATCGCCCTCCATAGTTCGAGCCAAACGTGGAAATATGCGTGTCGTATCGCCTCGTTGTTCGAACATCTGTTTACGTGATTTTACTACAACCTCATCCATTTTGTATGGATCTGGAGCCAGACGAATGACTCCCAAATCAGTTTTGTTTCCGTGTATTTCATTTTTATATTGTCCAAATTTATCAATTTTGTGTGATACGGTTATAACTTTAGTGTGGACACGTTGTGAGTATAATTTGTATCCTAAGCAGGAAATTTCCAATTTTGATGGGCCTGTTACTTTAATTTCGAATTTACCCTTTTTGTCCGTAACTGTCGAACGGGTAATCAGGTTATCGTTCTCGATACCCATCAAGTACACCACGGCACTTTGTATTGGTTTGCGAGTTGCTGAGTCTACGACAATACCGCTATATATTGTACTGAGGGCTGACTCAAAATTAGCTTTGTTTTGAGACAATGCTGTCAAGGGGATAATTATCAACAGCATAATCATTCTGAATGTAAGAATACGATTAGTCATAATTTGTTATCTATACGAATGTTGTGTCGTTGAATCCTCCTATAATGATAACGAAATGCAAAGAAACTTTAACATTAGATGTATCAAGGAGAATATCTATTTGCAAATATATAAATTAAAAATCTAAAAAAATATTTTTTTTGCATATAAGTACTATATATTTTTTCAAAAATCGCATTTTATATCAATATTTTATGATAGATTTTTCAGATACAAATAGTATGTATTATGTAATTAACACTTAATACAACCCAAAATGATTATTGAAAATCCTACGACTATTGATTCTCTGTTGGAAGAGTTGCTCAACTGCCAGTACAACCTGATCAGTCTGACTCCAGAAGACTACAAATTAATCAAATCCAAGTCCGCAAAGCAAATTGCACTATCTATTACCGAAACATCATTTGATGAAATTCTACGGACATTAAATTCCGAAATCAGCAATATTAGAGCAATTCCTCACCAAATGTTATTGCATTTCTATTTTGGAAAAGATTGGCCTCTGATGTCCCAAATACAAGAAACCATAGATACTGTAACCAAGAGATTCCCTGAGTGTGAACTAATCTGGGGTGTAGGAGTAAATCCGATGACTGAAATAAAAACAATTAATCTCATTCTCGGTTTCCAATAACCCTCAAAAATAATGGAGAGTGTCTAAATTTATTTTCGAACACTCTCCTTACTTTAGATCATTAGGTGCAATTCTCTATAATTACAAATCTACACCTCGCAAAAATCTATTTACTATAATTTCGGGCACCAAATATCGCACTACCTACCCTAATCTGCGTAGACCCCTCTTCTATCGCCAATTTCCAATCTCCGGACATCCCCATCGATATCGTATCAAATCTGCTATCCTCAGCAAAATATTGCTCTTTCAGCACTCTGAACATATCACTCAAAGTTCGAAACTCAGCCCTTACGATATCTTGATTATCAGTAAATGTAGCCATTCCCATTACACCTCGTGGAGTAACATTCTTCAACTCACGCCATTGTTCAGATTTCATATACTCAAGAAACTCTTGTGTATTCCACCCCATCTTCGAATCCTCTTCAGCAATGTGAACTTCAAACAGAATATCTACACAACGCCCCACTCTCTCAGCCTCTTTGTCAATTGTCTGCAATAGTCGCAATGAACTCACAGATTCAATCATCGCAACATACGGAATAATCATTCTCACCTTGTTAGTCTGCAAATTACCTATCATATGCCACTGAATATCATCTGGCAAGATTGTCTGTTTAGCAGTCATTTCCTGAGGTTTGTTTTCGCCAAAAACACGTTGTCCCTCATTATAGGCAACCAGCACATCTTCTGCAGGATAGGTTTTAGACACCGCTACCAATGTTACATTTGCAGGCAATTGTTCTTTTATTTTTTTAAGATTTTCTACGATTGACATATTTGTATTATTGAAAAACATTGCAAGTTTACGAAATTTTTCACTAAATTTGTGAATCGGTATGAATTATTCTAACTAAATTAACATAATATGAAAAGAAAAAATCTTGTAATGACGCTATTGGGTGCAGCAGCAATGCTATTTGTCCAGGACACTGTAGCGTGTACGAACTTGTTGGTAACAAAGGGTGCATCTGCCGATGGCTCAACAATGATTACCTACACAGCAGACTCGCACACCCTTTATGGTGCTTTAAAATTCCAACCTGCCGCATCTTACCCAGAAGGAACTATGTTGAAAATCTATGAATGGGATACAGGTAAATTTATGGGTGAAATTCCTCAAGTTCGCCAAACCTATTCAGTAGTAGGAAATATGAACGAACACCAATTGCTCATTGGTGAAACAACATTCGGTGGTCGTGAAGAGCTCTACGACTCAACTGCTATTATGGACTATGGTTCATTGATTTACACTACACTGCAGAGAGCTCGCACTGCACGCGAAGCTATTCAGGTTATTGCCGATTTAGTTGAAAAATATGGTTACGCATCAAGCGGAGAATCATTCTCAATTGCCGACCCGAACGAAGTTTGGTATATGGAAATCATCGGTAAAGGTATGAAATTCAACAAAAAAGGTGAAAACGAATATAAAGGTGCAGTTTGGGTAGCTCTGAAGGTGCCAGATGGTTATATTTCAGCACACGCTAATCAGGCACGTATTCGTAATTTTCCATTGAACGATCCTGAAAATTGTGTCTACTCTAAAGATGTCATTTCATTTGCACGTGAAATGAAATACTTCAAAGGTAAAGATTCAGAATTCAGTTTCTGTGATGCATACGCACCGCTGGATTTCAGTGGAATGCGTGCTTGCGAAGCTCGCGTTTGGGCTATTTTCAGAAATGCAAAATCAACTGAAGATATGGATAAATATCTGGATTACGCGATGGGACACAACCCCAATAACCGTATGCCATTGTGGGTTAAACCAGCTGAAAAACTGACAGTTCCTGCAGCGCTCGAAATTATGCGTGACCACTATGACGGCACACCAATGGATATGCACAATGACATCGGAGCCGGCGGACACGGACTACCATACCGTTGGAGACCAATGAATTTTAAAGTTGATGGCGTCGAATATGTAAATGAACGTGCTACTGCAACTCAACAAACAGGATTCTGGTTCTTGGGTCAATGCCGTTCTTGGTTGCCTAACCCAATCGGAGGTGTATTTTGGTTTGGTGTAGACGACACAGGTAACTCGACTGTAACACCGATTTATTGTGGTGCGACACGTGTTCCTGAATGCGTAAGTGAAGAAAACGGTTCAATGACAGAATACTCTCCTACCTCGTTATTCTGGTTAGTTAACCGAGTAACAAATTTCTCATATTTGCGTTATGACCGCATCAGCGAAGATATTCATAAAGTTATTGACAAATTCGAAAACGACTGTCTGAAACAACTCGAAGTAATGGACAAAGGTCTGACAGAACTCTATGCAAAAGACAAAACAGCTGCAATCGAATGTCTGACAGATTTCTCTGAAAGAACAGCTCAGAAATTGTTCGACACTTGGAAAGAATTGGATATCTATCTGTTGGTTAAATACAAAGACGGAAACATTATGCGTGAAAAAGATGGCAAATTCCTTGACAACGGCAACAATCGTGGAATTCCAGCTTCACCAGAACAACCTGGTTACAACGAAGCTTGGAAACGTGCAGTTGCTGCTGACAAACACGCTGAAATTCTGAAAGTCGTTAAATAACATTAATTGACTGATTAAACAAAGCACGTGCAAAATTTTGTACGTGCTTTTTTATTATCCACAGACTGTGTAATTTTACATCTTTACCTTCTCTTAATTTTGATAAAATTAAACAACCTGTATCTCCTAGTTACATTTCCCATCAACTACGACACTTATCGCAACCGGTCATTTCACCATTATGTTAAGGTCTTCACTCAAACGAATTGTATAGTGTGATCGCTTTACTACATTCATAATGGGCGAATTTCCCAATGGCTAATTTACGGGATATATTGTGTTCACCACTCAATATCAATGGTATCTCTGAATGAGCTATTCACAACACTTCGACAATCCAAATAGGCAAGGGATAAACTACTTTTTCTTCACTTATACTAAAATAAAAGAGAGTGCCGCATTGCGATACTCTCTTTTTATTGACAATTTAGATTTAACTACACTTGTTAAACTAACTTCCGAAGTTGTCAAACATAATATTTTCTGGCGGAACACCTAAACTATCAAGCATCTTAACAGCTGCTGCAGTCATCATTGGCGGACCGCACAAATAGTATTCAATATCTTCAGGAGCATCGTGATTCTTGAGATAATTATCAAAAATCACTTGGTGGATAAATCCAGTATAGCCAGTCCAATTATCCTCTGGTTTAGCATCAGAGAGTGCAATATTGAACTTAAAGTTTGCATTTTCGCGTTCGATTTCAGCAAAATCTTCTTCATAGAAAATTTCTTGACGAGAACGTGCACCATACCAGAATGTAACCGGAGTATCCTTAAGGTGTTTAGTCTTGAACAAATCGAAGATATGTGAACGCATCGGAGCCATACCTGCACCACCACCGATAAACATCTTTTCATTCGGAGTATCCTTAACGAAGAATTCACCATAAGGACCTGAAATTGTAATCTTATCACCAGGTTTAAGTGAATATATATAAGATGAGCAGATACCAGGATTAACATTCATAAATCCACCTGTTGCACGATCAAACGGAGGTGTTGCAATACGAATGTTCAACATAATGATATTACCTTCGGCTGGGTGATTAGCCATTGAATAAGCACGGAAAGTTGGTTCTGGATTCTTCGCAACCAAATCCCACATTTTCATCTTATCCCAATCTTCGCGGAACTTATCAGCCACATCGAAATCAGCAAATTTAATTGCATCATATTTCGGAATATCAATCTGAATATATCCACCAGAACGGAAATTAAGACGTTCACCTTCAGGCAATTTCACAACGAACTCACGAATAAACGTAGCAACGTTCTTATTTGAAACGACTTCACATTCCCATTTTTTCACACCCAGAACAGATTCCGGAACTTGAATCTTCAGGTCTTGTTTAACCTTAACCTGACAAGCCAAACGCCAATGTTCTTGTTGTTGGCGACGTGTAAAGAAGTTTACCTCTGTTGGCAGAATATCACCACCACCATCAAGTACTTGTACACGACACATACCACAGGCACCACCGCCCCCACAGGCTGAAGGCAAGAAGATGCCGTTATCACCGAGTGTTGACAATAATGTATTGCCTGATTCTACCATTAATTCTTTATCGTCGTTAATATTGATTTTGACCTCACCCGACGAAGTGAGTTTGCTTTTAGCGTAGAGCAGTACTGCAACCAAAACAATGGTTACAACAAAGAATACTACAATCGCCGTTATAATAATAGATGTCATTTCCTATAGATTAAAGTTGAATACCAAGGAAGGTCATAAAGGCGATACCCATTAAACCTGTCAAAATAAACGTAATACCAACGCCCTTCAGCGGAGCCGGAACGTGTGAATAAGCCATCTTTTCGCGGATTGCTGCCATTGAAACGATTGCCAACCACCAACCAATACCAGAGCCAAGGCCGAATACGGTAGCTTCACCGATTGTTGGGTATGCACGTTCTTGCATAAAGAGCGATGCACCCATAATTGCACAGTTTACAGCAATCAGAGGCAAGAAGATACCTAATTGATTATAGAGTGCAGGTGCGAACTTTTCTACAATCATTTCGACCAACTGAGTAAATGATGCAATTACTGCGATAAAGATAATGAAACTCAAGAAATTAAGGTCGACTTTTGCGAAGTCCGGACCTAACCAACTCAGAGCTCCAGGGCCCAACAAATATTCATTCAGAAGGTAGTTCAATGGAACTGTCACACCCATTACAAAGACAACTGCGATACCGAGTCCCATAGCCGTTTTCACGCTCTTTGATACTGCGATAAACGAGCACATACCAAAGAAATATGCGAAAACCATATTGTCGATAAACATCGACTTAACGAATATATTCAAAAGATTTTCCATCGCTCAACTATTTTTCAATCAACGACTTATTGCGACTTCTATGAATCCAAATGATCAAACCTACGCAAACCAAAGCCATCGGAGGCAAAAGCACCAATGCGTTGTTTGAATAGAATCCACCATTTGCGATATACCAAGAATCAGGAATAACCTTGTAACCCCAAAGTGTACCTGCTCCCAGCAATTCGCGGAAGAAGCCCAAAACCAACAATATAACACCATAACCCATACCATTGCCAATACCGTCCAAGAATGAACGCCACGGAGTATTACCCAGAGCAAATGCTTCCAGACGACCCATAATGATACAGTTTGTGATAATCAAACCTACAAAGACCGAAAGTTGTTTGCTGACATCATAAACAAATGCTTTAAGTACTTGGTCTACGAGGATTACAAGAGCAGCTACAACTACAAGTTGAACGATAATACGGATACGAGACGGAATCGTCTTACGTATACACGAAATAATAAGGTTAGAGAAAGCCGTAACGATTGTAACTGACAGAGCCATAACAAACGCCGGTTTCAATTTAGCAGTAACAGCAAGTGCAGAACATATACCCAAAATCTGCACCGTAACAGGGTTACTCATATTGAGCGGACCTGTTATTAGTTTCATATTTTTTGCCGAGAACAACGGCTCACGTTCTTTACTCATTTTCCTGATTTTTAACTGATTCATCAATTACAGCCTCGTCTGTTGCCTCGCCCTGACCCTGCATTTTAGCACGTTCTTGGTCAATATACTTAGCATATCCATTGAGACAAGATATTATCATTGTTTCTACACCACGGCTGGTAATAGTACCTCCAGAGATTGCATCAACGGCATTATTGTTTCCTGACGAAGAGCCTGCACCTTTGAGGACTTTAATACCTACAATTTGGCCATCTTTGTAGATTGTTTTTCCAACGAATTGGCTTTGGAACGGAGTTGCTGCGATTTCAGCACCCAAACCCGGAGTTTCGCCTTTATGGTCAAATACAACACCTGAGATTGTTGACCAATCATCTTCCAAGGCGATATATCCCCAAATCGGACCCCATAGTCCAGAACCATACACAGGAATAATGTAACGTACTTTACCATCTGAATTACCGACAAACAGTGGCAACTGACGTTCTGCCGGAGCCTTTTCATATTCATCCTTCAAACCGAGAAGAACCTTAAAGGCATCACCTTCTACGACGGCACCTGTTTCATTGATGCAGAAACTTGAAGTAATATACTTGTTAAATTCTGCAATATTTTCTACGGGAACTCCTATAGTACGCAACAAGTCACATTTCTTTTCAGATTCGATATTTTCCTGTTGACGTTCACTGAGTGACAATGAAGCAAATGCCAACACTGCTGCAACGAGAACAACCATTACAGTAGAGTAGAAAATTATATAAGCATTGCTGTTTTTTCCGCCCAGGAAACCTTTTGATTTCTTAGGTGTATTGTCTTCGATCAACGTAAACTGATCTGCACCAACTCCACAAGTAGGACACTTTTCCGGAGCATTATCACCTTCGTGGATATAACCACAAGTCAAACATTTAAACTTTTTCATAATAATACTCCTCCTATTTTGAAATTGCACGACGTTGACGACGACGAATATTTGCTTCAACCACATAGTGGTCAATCAGCGGAGCCATCGCATTCATAAACAGAATAGAAAGCATCATACCTTCCGGATAAGCCGGGTTCACAACACGAATCAGCACTGCCAACGCACCAACAAGCAAACCATAAATACACTTACCGGTATTTGTTTGAGCACTGGTTACAGGGTCTGTAGCCATGAATACGGCACCGAATGCAAAACCACCGATTAACAAGTGGTAGTAAGCTGGAATGTTCATATAAACATTCATACCGATTGCATTGAACAACAGAGCCATTCCGAAACCACCTGCGAATACTGAGAACATAATTCTCCAGCTAGCAACGCCTGACCACAACAGGATCACTGCTCCCAACAGAATTGCAATTGTAGATGTTTCACCAATACAGCCAGGGTATGTACCAATCAGCCAATCCATCGGTGTAGCACCATTAGTCCAATTGATTGTTTGAGCACCTTCTGTCAAAGCAACTGCAGCGTCACCAAGTGGAGTTGCTCCAGAGAAACCGTCAGCTACATTTGTCATTTCAGAAAGACCTGCTACCCAAACTTTTTCGCCTGAGATATACGGAGTATAGCTAAAGAACACGAATGCACGAGCAATCAAAGCCGGGTTAAAGATATTCATACCTGTACCACCGAATACCTCTTTACCGATGATAACTGCGAATGCCGTAGCAACTGCAACCATCCACAGTGGAATATCAACAGGCATAATCATCGGAATCAACATACCTGAAACGAGGAAACCTTCGTTCACTTCGTGGCCACGAATCTGAGCTGAAATAAATTCAATTCCCAAACCAACTACATATGAAACGATGATTATAGGCAATACTTTCAGGAATCCAAACCAGAAACATCCCATTATTGAAGCGGCTGAAGCTGCATCACCAAGGGCTCTGAAATGTTGAAGACCAACATTATACATACCAAACAACAGAGCTGGCAACAAAGCGATTACCACCATTGACATTGTACGTTTCAAATCCATACAGTCACGGATATTCGAACCCTTGCGTGTAACCGTATCAGGCACGAAGAGGAATGTTTCGAAAGCATCGAATGTCGAATGTAATTTGGCAAACTTACCGCCTTGTTCGAAATTCGGTTTTATGCGATCAATATAATTTCTCAAAAATTTCATCATCAATCCTCCTAATTTTCTTTAATCATTAGGTTAATACCCTGACGGATAATCTCTTGCATTTCAGTCTTCGAAGGATCGACAAATTCACACAAGGCGAAATCTTCTTCGATAACTTCATAAATACCGAGATTTTCCATTTTATCGATATCCCCTGCAATACAAGCTTTTAGCAAGTAAAGCGGATAAATATCCATCGGCAGATATTTGTCATAAAGACCTGTTACAACATAAGCTCTCACACCACCGTTAAGATTTGTATTGAGGTTGTATCTCTTCTTCGGCATCAACCACGAGAAATAACTGTGTGAAACTGAGAATTTGTTAGGACGAGGAGCAATCCAACCCATAAATTCGAAATCGTTGCCTTCAGGAATTACGGTTACACAATTTGTATAGAAATTGAGATATCCGTTATTTTTCACTTTAAGACCTGTCAATGGGTTACCATTAATAATACGCACGTCGTGGTTTTCAGTTTGAGGAGCAAATGCACTCTTCGGCAGAAGTGATTCGATGTTTGCACCACCAATTACCTTGTAGTATTGAGGAGCTGCCACTTCTGAACCCGCAACTGCTACGACGCGAGTCATATCCACACGACCTGTTTTAAAGAAATGACCGATTGTTGCCAATCCCTGAGGATCGATAGTCCATACAACATCACCCTTAGAAATCGGGCGAGTATGATGGATCTGAACTCCGACATTTCCGGCTGGGTGTTTACCCACGAAACGAGTCACTTCGATTCCCTTAATTGAATCGAAAATAGATTGGCTTTTTGTTCCATCAACGCCAACATAGATTTTGCCGTCTGTCAATTTTGACAAAACATTCACAGCTACTTGCAACTCTTCGTTACGGCCTTTCAGACAGAATTCGAGGTCTGCAGCCAAAGGTGCTGAGTCAAATCCCGAAACAAAGATGTCTCGAGGACGTTCTCCGAGTGCAGGCACGATGCCATATGGGCGTCGAACGATCAATGGCCAAAGACCTGATTCGAGCAATAATTCAACGATTCGATCTGCATTAAGATCCGCCTTAACGTCAAATTGTTTGTAGGTCTGTTCTGCATCCGGAACGATTGTCACAGCCAGCAATTTACGTTTTTCACCACGAACGATTTCACCAACACGACCACTCACTGGTGATGTGAAGATCATACTCGGGTTTGCCTTGTCAAAAAACAGAGGACTTCCCGCTTGAACCAAATCATCAGGTTTAACCAAAAGCTTGGGAACGATTCCATTGAAATCGATTGGCTGAACGGCATACGACGCAGCCATCGGAGCTGCCGACAAACGTTCTTGAGCCACACCTTCCAACCTGATGTCTAGTCCTTTTTTTAATTTAATGGTTTTCGACATTATGATTAGTTATTTAGTTTATCATTTAATCATCTATGATAATTACACTTGTACAAATAAATCGCAAAGGTAATTATTTTTAATATTATTTTAAATATTTCAGAATAAATTTCTTCAAAAAAATCACAAGTAGAATAGTACATATTGATGGACAAATTTATTTTTGTTATCTTTGCGGATTAACTATAATTTTTGAGTACGAAATGAGAACTTTCAAATTGAGCAATTTACTGCTTATTACTTTAACATCAATTTGTATAATTTCCTGCAAATCAAAAACATATACTCCAAGTTCAAAGGGAGCTCCGTATGATGTGTTTGTCGTAATGGACACAAACAAATGGAATGGTGATATGGGATTAATTTTCAAAAAAATACTATGTGAGACCGTTCCAATGCTCAACCAACCAGAACCAATGTTCCGCGTAGCAAGTTTTTCGATGAAAGATTTTCAACGACTGACCAAACACGGACGTTCGGTAATCATCGTCCAATCTGACCCAAAATACAATTCTACACAAATGCAGGCTACATACGACCACTATGCTACCCCGCAGATTTTGATTACCGTAACAGGTCCTTCCGACTCGGCAATTATGAGTTATGTATCTCTGAAAGGTTCAGCTCTGAAAACCATCATCAATATGTTCGAACGTGACAAATTTGTCGAATCGACTCAAAACAAATACAATGGTGAGTTACAAGAACTAATCCAGAAAAAATTTGACTTTACGCTGACCTTACCCGTCGAATATCGTCTGCGCGTAAATGTTCCTGATTTTCTATGGATTTCGAATGAATTACCTTTGATTAGTCAGGGCGTGGTGATTTACTCATATCCGTATGAGGGTCCAGCAACATTCACCCTGAACAAAATGATTGAAAACAGGAATAAATTTATGAATAAATATATTCCGGGACCATCTGAAGGATCATATATGACAACAGCGTCAGAAGAGGTTGCCGAACGTCAGATTCGCCGTCTTATGATCAATGGTCGCGAATGGTACGAAATCAGAGGCTTCTGGGATGTGGAAAACGACTATATGGGTGGACCGTTCATCAGTTATTCGACTCTTGACACACGAACAAATCGTGTCATCGTAATTGACAACTACCTCTACTCACCGAAGAAACCTAAACGCAACTACTATCGCCAACTTGAAAATATGGTATTTATGGCCAAATTCCCTGGCGATTCAAATAATGCTTTATAACGAAAATCTTACACAAATGAACTTTATAGAAGAACTGAAATGGCGTGGTATGATACACGATATTATGCCAGGAACTGAAGAACAACTCGCCAAAGAAATGACAACGGCCTATGTCGGCATTGACCCCACGGCAGATTCATTACACATCGGCCACCTTGTCAGCATTATGATATTGAAACATTTTCAACGTTGCGGACACAAACCTATATTCCTTGTAGGCGGAGCAACTGGTATGATTGGTGACCCGTCAGGCAAATCTCAGGAAAGAAATCTGCTCGATGAGACGACACTACGTCATAACCAAGAGGCTATCAAGGCTCAACTCAGTCACCTTGTAGATTTCGATTCAAGTGCTGAAAATGCAGCTGAACTTGTAAACAACTACGACTGGATGAAGGAGTTCTCTTTCCTTGACTTCATTCGCGATGTCGGTAAGATGATCACCGTCAACTATATGATGGCAAAAGACTCGGTCAAAAAACGCTTCAACGGACAAGGCGACGGAATGTCATTCACAGAATTTACATACCAACTTGTTCAGGGTTACGACTTTCTACACTTGTTCCAGAGTAAAAACTGTAAACTGCAAATGGGTGGTTCTGACCAATGGGGCAACATCACTACTGGCACCGAGCTCATACGTCGCAAACTCGGTGCAGAAGCATTTGCTGTGACCTGCCCACTAATTAAAAAAGCAGACGGAACCAAGTTCGGCAAAACAGAATCAGGCAATATTTGGCTCGATGCACGCTATACATCACCATATAAGTTCTATCAGTTTTGGCTTAATGTCAGCGATGAAGATGCAGAAAGTTACATTCGCATTTTTACGATGCTCGACCAAGAGACCATCGCAAATCTCATCTCAGCACACCGCGAAGCTCCGCATCTTCGTCAACTGCAAAAACGACTTGCTGAAGAGGTTACAGTAATGATCCACTCTCGCGAAGAGTATGAAAAAGCAGTTAAAGCATCTGAACTTTTGTTTGGTCAAGCTACAACCGAAGCACTGCGTTCGATTGACGAACAAACTTTGATGCAAGTTTTTGAGGGAGTTCCGACATTCGAAGTTGATCGTGCAGTTCTCGCCGATACAAACATTCTGAATCTTTGTACCGAACTATGTCCAATATTCCCATCTAAAAGTGAAATGCGCAAACTCGTACAGGGTGGTGGAGTTAGTCTGAATAAAGAAAAAGTAACAACAATCGACCGTACTATCAACGAAAATGATCTTCTGAACAACAAACAATTGCTCATTCAGAAGGGTAAAAAGAACTATTTTTTGATTATTGTAAAATAATCTTTTCAATAGCGAAAGGGACATAACACTCTAATTTATCAGTTGTTATGTCCTTTTTCATTTCAGATCAAGTTTTTTTTGAATAAAAAATCACCAAAAAATTTTGCAGATAATAAAAAAAACTCTACTTTTGCAAAGATTTTTACGGCGAGATAGCTCAGCTGGTTAGAGCGCATGATTCATAATCATGAGGTCCCCGGTTCAATCCCGGGTCTCGCTACAAGTTTTTTGAATCTCGGCTTATGTATGGTCGAGATTTTTTTTTTGACTTGTTATGAATCGCGACAGCATTGATTTCGGCAATGCCGACATTGGAATATTATTCCGAAAAATGTTTATTCCCACATTTATCGGAATGGTCTGTATGTCCCTGATGACTACGATTGACGGAGCTTTCGTCGGACGAGGCATCGGTAGCAATGCTCTCGCGGCAGTAAACATCTTCTGCCCGTTATGGCTACTTGTCAGCGGCATCGGACTTATGCTGGGCATAGGCTGTTCGGTTGTCGCATCAATACACCTCTCTCGCGGGAATAAAAAGGCAGCCAATATCAATTTCACCCAATCGGTGATTTGCGGGATAGTGATTGCTACCATACTATTACTATTGGTAAATATTTTTGCAGTTCCAACGAGTCGGTTACTCGGAGCGTCAGACCAGCTGTTGCCTTACGTATTGGAATACCAAAAATGGCTATCATTAGCATTCGTTGCAATATTTCTCTCGTGTACGGGACAACTGATTATCCGTCTTGACGGCTCACCCAAATATGCAATGATATGCTCATCGTTACCTTCAATTATCAACGTAATCCTCGACTACGTATTCTTATTCATCTTTGATATGGGACTCGAAGGCATTGCCATTGCAACGATGACAGGATGTTGGTGCGGCGGAATTTTGGCAATATACTACATTCTGTTTCTAAAGAAAAATATACATCTTTGCCGAATCAAATTCAGCATTAAAAGCCTTAAACTGACTCTACGCAATATCGGTTACCAATCGAAACTTGGTTTCTCAGCACTACTCGGAGATTTGTGCATCGGAGTCCTGATGTTTATTGGCAACTATGTATTTCTCAAATATTTAGGCGAAGATGGTGTTGCTGCATTTTCTGTCGTGTGTTATGTACTGCCATTTGTATTTATGACAGGAAATGCCATAGCTCAATCGGCACAACCAATCATCAGTTTCAACTACGGGACCAACAACTCGCAACGTGTATTTTTAACTCGTAAATTAATGATTAAGACTTCTGTCATTATAGGCATTGTCATTACACTTACACTCGTATTCGGGAATAGCATAATTACAAGTTTCTTTTTATCTTCAGAATGCAATGCCTACCAACTCGCAACAAAAGGAATACCCTATGTTGCCATAGGGTTCATTCCATACATTCTGAATGTAGCACTGATTGGTTACTATCAAAGTATCGAACGAGCTGCTACAGCCACGTTATATTCACTGATGCGATGTGGCATCATACTAATTCCGTGCTTTTTACTGATGCCTCTTGCAGCAGGAGAAATCGGAATCTGGTTGGCAATGCCACTGACTGAAATTATTACTCTTGTTTTGATATTTTCAAATCGTCAAAGAGCAACAACTATCTGTTAGCATACATCTCTTCGTAGTATTTTTCATACTCACCAGAGGTAATATTATCTATCCAGGACTGATTATCAATATACCATTTGACGGTTTTTTCAATACCTTCTTCAAACTGCAATGATGGTTCCCAGCCCAATTCGTTTTTCAACTTTCGTGAATCAATTGCATACCTCAAATCGTGTCCAGCACGGTCTGTCACATAGGTAATCAACCGTTCACTCGCACCTTCAGGATTACCCAACAATCTGTCGACAGTCTTAATCAGCACTCGTATTAGGTCGATATTACGCCACTCATTAAATCCTCCGATATTGTAAGTTTCGGCAATTTCTCCTTTGTGGAATATCAAATCAATAGCACGTGCGTGATCCTCAACATAGAGCCAATCTCTCACATTTTCACCCTTACCATAAACTGGCAGCGGCTTACCGTTTCGAATATTATTAATAAAAAGAGGCATCAATTTTTCAGGGAATTGATATGGTCCATAATTATTTGAACAATTAGTAACAATTGTCGGCATTCCGTATGTATCGTGAAACGAACGTACGAAGTGGTCACTTGATGCCTTTGAGGCACTATACGGACTGTGAGGGTCGTATTTTGTAGTTTCAGTAAATAATGTTCCGTCAAATTCAAGGGCTCCATACACTTCGTCTGTCGAAATGTGGTAGAAACGTTTACCCTCCCACTCGCCATTCCAGCAGAGTTTAGCGGCCTGTAACAGCGAAAGTGTTCCCATAACATTGGTACGTGCAAAGGTAAACGGATCTTTGATTGATCTGTCGACGTGACTCTCTGCAGCCAAGTGTATTACACCATCAATGTCATACTTTTTGAAGATTTCAACAATACGGTCAAAATCACATATATCACACTTCTCGAAGTGATAATTCTCTGCCTGCTCGACATCTTTCAGATTTGCAAGATTTCCCGCGTATGTTAGTTTATCAAGATTGACAATTCTATAATTGGGATATTTATTCACAAACAATCTTACGACGTGAGAACCGATAAATCCGGCTCCTCCTGTAATCAATATATTTTTCATATCGTGCTTTTCAAATTATTAATACACTTTACCAAAGACTCTTTCCAATGTGGAACATCCACTCCGAATATAGTCTTTATTTTAGTCTTATCCAACACCGAGTAACTTGGCCTTACGACTTTAGTCGGGAATTCTCCACTGCGACAGGGAACTATTTTGCAATTGCAATGTCCTGCTACAGATGCAATTTCTATTGCAAAATCATACCAAGAACATACACCCTCGTTTGAATAGTGGTAGATTCCACATTCAAAATTACGGTCATTTATGATTTTAACAATTGCTGCGGCCAAATCATACGCATAGGTAGGAGTTCCCACCTGATCAATCACGACTTTACGCAATGGCTGAGTTGCCGTAACATCTAACATCGTCTTAACAAAGTTCTTTCCATATTCAGAATAGAGCCACGCTGTACGAATGACAATTGAACGACAACCTGATTGAGCAATCTGCACCTCTCCGGCAAGTTTTGTTCTACCATAGGCACCCGTCGGATTCACCGACTCCTGCTCACCAATTGGTGTATTATTCACATTTCCACCAAACACATAATCGGTCGACACGTGAATCAGCACTCCACCGACACTCTTCATTGCTGCGGCTAGATTTCCGACTGCAACACTATTTATTAACTCTGCGACACACTCTTCATCTTCAGCCTTTTCGACATTAGTATAGGCTGCACAGTTAACAATAACCTCAACCGAATGAGTTTCGACAATGCGATTCACTGCCACGGCATCTGTTATATCCAGCGTATCTACATCTGTAAATATGTAGTGATCACCACTTCCACGGGTTACAAGTTGCAACTCGCGACCCAACTGACCATTAGCACCTGTAACAAGAATATTCATTATTCAAACAATTTTGCATCAGCCAACATCGGATGTTTCGTATCCTTTTCCGACAATATTATATCCTCAGCAACAATACCCCACTCTATTCCGATTTGAGGATCGTTCCAAGCAATTGCTCCTTCGGCCTCAGGATGGTAGTAATTATCACACTTATATTGGAATATAGCCTGCTGACTCAACACTACGAAACCGTGAGCCATTCCACGCGGCAGAAAAAATTGTCGATGATTATCCTCAGTCAATTCCACTGCTACATATCGGCCAAAAGTCGGAGAACTCTTACGTATATCTACAGCCACATCCAACACACGTCCTTTTACTACTCTCACGAGTTTGCTCTGAGCATAAGGTGGCAACTGATAGTGCAACCCTCTCAACACTCCATATGAAGAGAAACTTTCATTATCCTGAACAAAATCGACATCAACACCAGTCTCTGTACGGAATCGTTCGGCATTGAAACTCTCAAAAAAGTATCCGCGATGATCTCCAAAAATCTTTGGTTCAATAATCAGGACACCTTCGATATCAGTTTTGATTACACTCATTTTCTTGTCGCAAGCTTAATCATATACTGTCCGTAAGCATTTTTCTTCATCGGCTCAGCCAATCTCAACAGGTCGTCATCGTTGATCCACCCTTTTCTCCAGGCAATCTCCTCAAGACAAGCAAGTTTCACTCCCTGACGGCTTTCAATTACATTAACAAATGTCGAGGCTTCATAGAGAGAATCGTGAGTTCCCGTATCCAACCACGCAAAACCACGTCCCAGCGTTTGCAGTTTCAGTTCGCCATCTCGTCTAAACCAATCATTGACAGTGGTAATCTCCAATTCACCGCGAGCAGACGGCTTAATACACTTAGCCACTTCAACCACCTTATTGGGATAGAAGTATAATCCAACAACTGCATAATTAGATTTTGGTTCTTTAGGTTTCTCTTCAAGTGAAATCACGTTACCTTCAGCATCGATTTCAGCCACACCAAATCTCTCAGGATCCGGGACCCAATATCCAAAGATTGTTGCCTTATTATCTCGTTCAGCTGTAGCAACAGCGTTTTGCAACATTCCCGTAAATCCCTGTCCATAGAAGATATTATCGCCAAGCACCAGACATACTGAATCATTGCCAATAAACTTCTCACCTATCAGGAACGCCTGAGCCAATCCGTCCGGGGATGGTTGTTCGGCATATTCGAATCTGACTCCATAGTCGCTACCATCTCCCAGCAGATGTTTAAACATAGGCAAATCTATCGGTGTAGAAATAATCAATATATCTCTAATTCCGGCCAACATCAGCACTGAAATCGGATAGTAAACCATCGGCTTATCATATATCGGAAGTAACTGTTTGCTCACACCTTTTGTTATCGGGTATAATCTTGTTCCGCTACCGCCTGCAAGTACAATTCCTTTCATTATTTTTTATTTTATATTCACATTTTAACCGATCTTATCATACTCAAATCCCAATGAAACGAGCTCTGCTTTATCATAAATATTTCGACCATCAATTACCAATCGTCTCTTCATTACCTTTTTCAGCACATTCCAAGATGGCATTCTGAACTCTTTCCACTCGGTAACCATCAACAGTGCATCTGCACCCTCCGCCGCATCATACATATCCTGACAATAAATTACCCTATCTCCAATTCGGCGTTTACACTCTGTCATTGCCACCGGATCATAAACCTTTACCTGACAACCAGCTTCAATAAGTTTATCAATCAATACAAGTGACGTTGCCTCTCTCATATCATCTGTTTCAGGTTTAAAAGACAAGCCCCACATTGCGATTGTTTTTCCAGCCAAATCGCCATTATAGTATTTGTTCAGTTTTTTGAATAAGACAAGTTTCTGCAATGCATTAACATCTTCCACGGCCTCGAGTACTCTCATTTTATAACCATTCTGTTCGGCAGTTTTAATCAAAGCCTTCACATCTTTCGGAAAGCACGAGCCTCCATATCCACAACCGGGATAGAGAAATTTCGAACCGATACGTGTATCAGAACCAATACCCTTACGCACCATATTAACATCCGCACCGACCAGCTCACACAAATTGGCAATATCATTCATAAACGATATACGTGTAGCCAACATCGAGTTTGCTGCATACTTTGTCATTTCGGCCGACGGAATATCCATAAATATAACTCGGAAATTATTGATTAAAAACGGTCTGTACAATTTAGTCATCAACTTTTGAGCACGTTCCGATTCAACTCCGACCACGACTCTGTCAGGTGACATAAAGTCTTTGATTGCTGCACCCTCTTTCAAGAATTCAGGGTTAGATGCCACCTCAAAATCGATCTGTTCGCCACGCAATTCCAATTCTTGTTTGATAGCCTGCTTAACCTTGGCAGCTGTACCGACAGGCACCGTAGACTTAGTTACCAATATGGTATATTTCTTAATGTTGCGTCCGAACTCTCTGGCAACAGACAACACATACTGCAAATCAGCCGATCCGTCCTCATCAGGCGGAGTTCCCACTGCCGAGAAGACGATTTCGACATCATCAATACAAGAGGACAAACTTGTTGCAAACTTAAGTCTACCTGCAGCAACATTTCGTTTCACCATATCATCGAGACCCGGTTCATAGATTGGCACATCGCCATTTTTAAGTCTCTCAATTTTATTTTGATCCACATCAATACAGGTTACGTTTATACCCATCTCTGCGAAACAGGTTCCCGAGACAAGACCGACATATCCCGTACCGACAATTGCAATATTCATAGTTCAATTTTTTGTTTTCAACTCTCCCAAATCGGGATTAAACCGCACAAAGGTATCAAAAATAACATTAACAAACAAAAAGAGTATCATCTATTTAGATGCACTATGATTCATTCAATAAAAAAATTTCAGGTCTGCAACCACACTGCAAACCTGAAATCATCAGACATTCGTCCGCGAACAATCTATTTTTTCATATAATTCTGCATCAATCGGGTAATATACTTGCCCACGATATCAAATTCTAGATTGACAATAGTTCCTGGCACTATATTACAGAAATTTGTATGATCGTGAGTATAAGGAATTATAGCCACCTGAAACTCACCCTCTTTTGAATTCACAACTGTCAGACTCACTCCGTTTACAGCAACCGATCCCTTCTCTACGGTTATGTTACCCAACGATGCGTCATATCTGAAGGTGTAATACCAACTACCTTCAGCCTCGGTTAGTGCGACACATTCTGCAGTCTGATCCACGTGGCCCTGAACAATATGTCCGTCCAGCAGGGCATCAGGACGCATACTGCGTTCAAGATTTACCAAATCGCCCTCTTTCAGCAGGCCCAAATTCGATTTCAACAATGTCTCGCGAATTGCAGTAACCGTATATCTATCTTCATTCAGAGCAACAACTGTCAAACATACACCATTGTGTGCAACACTCTGGTCAATATGCAATTCGTGAGCCAGCGGTGTCTGAAGAGTAAAATGCACATTATCTTTATCCTTAACAATCTCTACGACTCTTGCCGTAGCTTCAACTATACCTGAAAACATTTCTTTAAATTTTATTTGTTCTCAAAATTTAACACTAATATTATCTTGACTCAGCAATCAAGCCACTGCTGTAAGCTTCGAGCAGCCTTTCCAAATCAGCTATTTGTTTAAGCAGATCTTGACCAATATCTGTATCTCTCACGTGCATTCTCTGAGTTGTTGTCTCAAGCACCATTCTTGATGAAATAATATCACGACCCTCTTCGATTGCTTTCTTGGTAGATTCAAACGGCTGGTGCTGAATTAACGACAAACCGTATGAATTAAACACCAATGTATAACCTGCTATACCTGTTTCAGGCTGATAAGCCTTCGAGAATCCGCCATCTATCACAAGCAGTCGACCATTGGCGCGGATTGGACTCTCACCCTTAATCGTTTTAACAGGAATATGACCATTAATGATGTGAGAATGTTCATCATTAGCAATTCCAAATTCGTGCAGTATTTTTATGCATATATCTTCATCAGACATCAATGAGTAATATGCTCCTTTTCGTTCTTTATGCGTAGCCTTATCTGCAATAAAGTAACGTTCAAAAGTTGTCATCTGATCCTTATCAAACAACGGCGAATCCGGACCACACCACAAATACCACATAAAATCCACTGCAAATTCACGTTGATTACTATTTTCACCCGAGAAATATGCCTCTCTTACTAATTGATCTATCTTATCCAGTAACGATCGGCCTGAATATTCAACATCTTGGATCTTAACTTTCTTAAATTCACCCTCTTTAGTCAGTGGAATTGATGCATGATACATTAGGTTTGAATTGCAAATCTTATACAAAGAACCTTTAGTGTACATCAAACGAATATGACGTTCAAGTTTTTCGCTATTAATGAATGAATCTTTCAGACGATCCATCAGCTCTCTCTCTTCGTCAGTCAGCGTATACGGATCTTTAGGATCAATTGTCGGGAAATTCATATCTTTCATCGGATATTCCGCCCCACCAATATTCACTACTCCTCTCTCGAAATCTATTTTATCAAGCAGATTTCTGTTTTCCATTCCAAACTCAGGTCTACGCTTAATGATATCATACTCTAACTTAAATTGAATCACTGCAATAGCCTTATGCATCTGAGCCATCAACCTAAGAGTCTTTTCTTTATATGGATTATCAGTCCCAACTTTAGGTGTGAAAGCGTCACACGGATCATCATTATATACATCCATTGCAAATGTAGCCAATGGCAACAGATTAATCCCGTAACCATCTTCAATTGTTTCGAGATTTGCATAACGCATTGATATACGAATCACATTTGCAATACAACTTTCACAACCCGCAGCTGCTCCCATCCACAGCACATCGTGATTACCCCATTGAATATCCACAGCGTGATATTTTTCGAGGGTATCCATAATGATGTGTGCTCCAGGACCACGGTCGTAAATATCTCCCACAATGTGCAGTGAATCAATAGTGAGTCGTTGAATCACACTCGAAATTGCAATGATAAAATCATCTGCTCGGCCTGTCGAGATTATCGAGTCAATGATTCCATTAAAGTAATCGTGTTTATTCGGACGCTGATCCGATTCATGCAACAGTTCCTCAATGATGTATGAAAAATCTGACGGCAAAGCCTTTCTCACCTTTGAACGGGTATACTTCGAAGATACTGCCCTCAATACAATATTCAGTTGGAATAATGTTTTTCGATACCAAGCATCTATCTCCTGTTCCTTTTCCTTAATCAAAGGCAACTTTTGTTCGGGATAATATATCAGTGTACACAGTTCGGTTTTCTCACTATCGAGCAGTGTACCGCCAAAAATATCGTTAATTTTTCTTTTGATAACCCCCGAAGCATTTCTCAGCACGTGATTGAACGCCTCATACTCACCGTGGATGTCAGTCATAAAGTGCTCGGTTCCCTTAGGCAGATTCAATATCGCCGAAAGGTTTATTATCTCAGTTGTAGCCTCAGCCACATTACGGAACTTCTTGGATAACAATCTTAAAAACTTCAAATCATAGTCTGAAAGATCTGTAGTAACATTAGTTTTTTGCGCCATAATCTACAAAAATTACAAGAAACTTAATTTAGTGCAAAGATAACAATTATTTTCAGGACTTAGTACAAAATAAAACACATTAATTCTTTGAATTGAAGAAAATTGTCACTATCTTTGCGGCGCTCAAAATTTTGGAGAGCACTATAAATAAAGTCTAACTTACTAATTAGAAAACGAATTAACCTAATGTCTAACATGGAAGAAAAAGTATTGAACGCATCAGCTGATTTGGCTACATTCAATTGGGATGCATTCGAAAATGACTCTGACGTCTACGGAGGAACCTCAAGAGACGAAATCTCTGAGAAGTATGGTCAAACACTCTCTCACATCCAAGTGGGTGAAGTTGTTGAAGGTACAGTAATTGCAATCACAAAGCGCGAAGTTGTTGTAAACATCGGCTACAAAAGTGAAGGCGTAATCGCAATCAGCGAATTCCGCTACAATCCTGAACTTGCTATCGGTGAAAAGGTAGAAGTTTATGTGGAAAGTGCAGAAGACAAAAAAGGACAATTAATGTTGTCTCACAAAAAGGCTCGTCAATTGCGTTCTTGGGATCGCGTAAACGAATCTTTGGAAAAAGACGAAATCATCAAAGGTTACATCAAATGCCGCACTAAAGGTGGTATGATCGTTGACGTATTCGGCATCGAAGCATTCTTGCCGGGTTCACAAATTGATGTTAAACCTATCCGTGACTACGATGTATTCGTAGGCAAAACTATGGAATTCAAAGTTGTTAAGATTAATGCAGAATTCCGTAACGTAGTAGTTTCGCACAAAGCTCTTATCGAAGCTGAACTCGAACAACAGAAGAAGGAAATTATCTCTAAACTTGAAAAGGGTCAAATCCTTGAAGGCACAGTTAAAAATATCACATCTTACGGAGTATTCATCGACTTGGGCGGCGTAGACGGTTTGATTCACATCACAGACTTGTCTTGGGGTCGCGTTAACCACCCAGAAGAAATCCTGACTCTTGATCAGAAGCTCAACGTGGTTATCCTTGATTTCGATGATCAAAAGAAACGTATCGCTCTCGGCTTGAAACAATTGACAGCTCATCCTTGGGACGCTTTGGATGCTGACCTCAAAGTTGGTGACAAAGTTAAAGGTCGCGTAGTTGTAATGGCTGATTATGGTGCATTCGTAGAAATCGCGCCAGGTGTTGAAGGTTTGATCCACGTTTCTGAAATGTCTTGGTCACAACACTTGCGTTCTGCTCAAGAATTTATGAAAGTGGGTGACGAAGTTGAAGCAGTTATTTTGACTCTCGACAAACAAGAACGTAAGATGTCTTTGGGTATCAAACAATTGTCTCAAGATCCGTGGGAAAACATCGAAGCTAAATACTCTGTTGGAACTAAACACTCAGCACGAGTACGCAACTTCACTAACTTCGGTGTATTTGTAGAAATCGAAGAAGGCGTTGATGGTTTGATTCACATCTCAGACTTGAGTTGGACTAAGAAGATCAAACACCCGTCTGAATTCACTCAAATTGGTTCAACAATCGAAGTTATCGTTCTCGAAATCGACAAAGAAAATCGTCGCTTGAGTCTCGGTCACAAACAACTCGAAGAAAATCCTTGGAATGCTTTCGAAGCTAAATATCAAACAGATACAGTTCACGAAGGTAAAATCCAAGAAATCAGCGACAAGGGTGCTATCGTAATCCTCGACGGCGTTGAAGGTTTTGCACCGACAAAACAATTGGTTAAAGAAGATGGCTCAACTTTGAAAGTAGGTGAAACAGCTCAATTCAAAGTTATCGAATTCTCAAAATCAACAAAACGCATCACATTGTCTCACACTCGTCTGTTCGACGATGCTAAACGTGCCGAAGAAAAAGCTGAACGTGCTGCGGCAAAAGCAGAAGCTCGCCAAAAAGACAAAGATCAAGTAACTGTTCAAATGATCAACGCAAAGATGGAAAAAACAACTTTGGGTGATGTGACAGGCTTGTCTGAATTGAAGAGCCAATTGGAAGCTAAACAAGAATAATCCAATGAGATTCGAGGTCACCGTTCTCGGTTCGAGTTCGGCTGTGGCCGACAATCATAAACACCATTCTGCTCACGTACTGAACGTACGTGAGCAGTTTTATTTGATTGACTGCGGCGAAGCGACTCAAATTCAACTCAGAAGATACAAGATCAATCCTCTGAAAATCAATAATATTTTCATATCACATCTGCACGGTGATCACGTGTTCGGACTACCCGGCATAATTTCTACACTTGGATTTCTGGGAAAACGGACTCCGCTTAATATCTTCGCCCCAGCTCCAATTTCAAAGTACATCGAATATCACAAAGAGCTGTTCGAAAGCGAGCTACAATACGAAATAAAGGTCCACGAGGTAGACCATACCCAACATCAACTGATTTATGAAAATAAAGTTATGGAGGTATGGACCATTCCACTTCGTCATAGTATCGCATCAACAGGCTATCTGTTTCGGGAAAAGAATCCACCACTTAATGTACGCAAAGAGAGCATAGAACGCTACGAACTCTCATTGCAGGAAATTGTTGCCATAAAAGCCGGTAGTCCACTACGTCTGACAGATGGGCAAATCATTGAAAATGACCAATTAACATATAGTCCATATACACCTCGCAGTTATGCCTATTGTTCAGATACGAGTGCATCTGGACGTGTTGCAGAGATTGTCTCAGGCGTAGACCTACTCTACCACGAGGCAACATTTGCCGAGGACCAACATACAATGGCCCGAAAAACAGGACACTCTACAGCCAAACAAGCTGCACGAATTGCACTCAAAGCCGAAGTAAAAAAATTAATTATAGGCCATCATTCATCGCGATACAAGAGTGCAGAGCCGCTGCTCAACGAGGCTCGTGAAATATTCCCCAATACACTCGAAGCGACCGAAGGTGAAACTTTCAAAATAGATTTGGTTTCTACAAAAGTTTAAATTTCGGCACATTTTTCACACAAAAAAACAATCGATTAAAAATATTTTTATCTTTGTGCAATATAAAATTTTTGTACAATGATAACATTTATAGTTTGCTTTGCACTGCTGATTGTATCGTATTTCACATACGGCAAGTATCTACAAAAAGAAATTGGAGTCAGCGGTTTACGAGAAGTTCCATCACAAAAGATGTTCGATGGTGTAGACTTTGTTCCGATGCCACTATGGAAAACACTACTCATTCAATTGCTGAATATCGCAGGACTCGGACCTATCTTTGGTGCCGTACTTGGTGCCGTATATGGCCCCGTTGCATTTATATGGATTACTCTCGGTGGTATATTCTTCGGAGCAATGCACGATTACCTTTCAGGTATGATTTCACTCGAAAACAACGGACAGAGTCTTCCTGAACTGATAGGTAAATATCTCGGCAACGGAGTCAAACAATTTATGCGTTTGTTCTCAATTTTTCTGATGGTTCTGGTCGGAGCCGTATTCGTATGTGGACCTGCCGGTATCATTGAAAATATGACAGGATTTAAAGACCTGCAAATCACTGATAACTTCACCATCCCTTCATTCTGGATGTGTA
>JAEIGA010002374.1_pt1 | contig 30106 bp, 27 predicted proteins | sample 9270691 | NCBI WGS metagenome assembly JAEIGA01 (sample SAMN17057246, study PRJNA624740) | gut metagenome | biome: biome; isolation source: fecal sample | host: Bos grunniens | place: China: Xizang | collected 2019
ATGCGGGTGTGGCGGAATTGGCAGACGCACCAGACTTAGGATCTGGCGCCTTACGGCGTGGGGGTTCGACTCCCTTCACCCGCACCATTTATTCCCACTTGAAAAACCAAGTGAAAACAAGTAAGATAGATTAAGTCGCGTTACTTACTAACGCGGTCGTGGCGGAATGGCAGACGCGCTAGGTTGAGGGCCTAGTGGGGGTTAACCCCGTGGAGGTTCAAGTCCTCTCGGCCGCACCAATTATACAATGCGCCCGTAGCTCAATTGGATAGAGCGTTTGACTACGGATCAAAAGGTTAGGGGTTCGACTCCTCTCGGGCGCGCCATTATTTACGGGAAGTAGCTCAGCTTGGTAGAGCACTTGGTTTGGGACCAAGGGGTCGCAGGTTCGAATCCTGTCTTCCCGACCATTCATAACTTTTTCTATGGGGCCTTAGCTCAGCTGGGAGAGCGCCTGCTTTGCACGCAGGAGGTCAGCGGTTCGATCCCGCTAGGCTCCACCATATAAGTCCGGTAATGATGGCGAAGAGGCCACACCCGTTCCCATTCCGAACACGGAAGTTAAGCTCTTCAGCGCCGATGGTAGTTGGGGCTCGCGCCCCTGTGAGAGTAGGACGTTGCCGGGCACAAAGAGACCAGTTCATTTTATGAGCTGGTTTTTTTGTGTTTTAAATCTCGAAAGAAATGAATTGTCTTGAAAGAAGTAAAAAACTCACACCTGACTGACAGCAGGCATCTCCGATTGGGGAGAAGCAAGGAGGCAAGTGAGGGAAGCACGGAATGTACGATGTACATGTGTACTGATTGAGCGAAGTTGCCGAAAGTAAGGAGATCAGTTCATTAATATGAACTGTTTTTTTATAAGGTAATATGATGAGCGTTCTGGGCTTATTTACTATGAAGTAAGGATGGGAATCGCCAGATAAGGTCCATCCAAAGCCTGCCCAAAGGGCATAAAGGGTGGATCAAGGACGGAACTTGTCAGAGAAAGCCCATCCAAAGCCCACCCAAAGGATATAAAGGGTGGACCAAGGGTGGGACTCGTCAGAGAAAGTCCATCCAAAGCTCATCCAAAGGGTATAAAGGGTGAACCAAGGACGGGACTTATCAGAGAAAGCCCATCCAAAGCCCGCCCAAAGGGCATAAAGGATGAACCAAGAATGGGCTATCGTCAAGCAATGCCTCCACCCTGACACACACAAAAGGCTTCCTCCTTTAACTTAGCGTTTTCCTTGAAGATATTGATGTAAAAAGTCAGGAAGTTATGTTTCTAATTCCATCATTGTGGGTAGAATTTTATTATGGCATTATGCCTGTTTGTAAATGTTTGTATATACATAGCAGTAAATGTACAGAGTAATTCGTTGTCAAAATGAGAAAACTTTTTTATAATTAAAGTCAAATATAGTCAAAGTCAAGGCGCATCGAGAGGGGGAGTCAATCGATGAAGAACATATCAGATATTATTGAGAGTTACTTAAAAAATGTTTTAGAAATGAGCGAGAAGGAATTAGTAGAAATCAAAAGAAGCGAAATTGCTGATAAGTTTCAATGTGTCCCCTCTCAAATCAACTATGTTATTAACACCCGCTTTACTATTGAAAGAGGCTATCTTGTGGAGAGCAAACGCGGTGGAGGCGGATATATTCGCATCATGCGGGTGCAGTCACACGATAGGGCACATCTTATCGAACAGATCAGCAATTTAGTCGGAGACCGGATTTCCCAAAGTAATTCGGAGGCGCTTATTGGCCGTCTCGTTGAGGAAGAGGTTGTTTCTGTCAGAGAGGCGAAGATCATGATGAGTGTAATGGATCGCTCAGTCTTGCATTATGATCTGCCTGAGCGAGATGAGCTTAGAGCAAGAATTTTAAAAGCCATGTTTATGACTTTGCGGTATAAGTAAGTGAGTAGCGAATGAGGTGGAGAGATGCTTTGTCAGGAATGTAATGAGCGGCCGGCTACGCTTCAGTTCACGAAAGTTATCAACGGTAAGAAGATGGAAGTGAAACTTTGTGAGCATTGCGCTGCGGAGAAAGGGGATATCTTTATGCTCCATGATGGCGGTAATTTGTCTTTTAACAATTTACTTGCAGGCCTTTTGAATATGGGTCTCGGGATGGCATCGACGAAGACGAGTCCCGGCTTTGGAGGCGATCAGTTAGAGTGTCCTCATTGTCATTTGACGTACAGGGAGTTTGTGAATAGCGGGCGTTTTGGCTGCCGGCAATGCTATGAGACTTTTTCCTCCTATTTGGAGCCGGTTCTAGGCAGGCTTCATGGGGGAAATGTGCATCATATCGGCAAGATACCAAAACGAGCTGGCGGCACCCTCCATATAAGAAAGCAGATTAATGACTTGAAGGCAGATTTGCAAAGCTTGATTGAGAAAGAGGATTTTGAAAAGGCCGTCCTTGTCCGTGATGAAATCCGCCTGCTTGAGAAGGAGATTGAGGCAGAGTCAGAGTCTCAAGAAGGGGGCAGCGAACGATGACGATTGAGAATTTCATGAACAAAGCGATCAGCCCATGGATGAACCAAGAAGGACCGGCATCAGATATCGTAATGAGCTCGAGAGTCCGGCTGGCGCGTAATGTGAGGGACCTTTCTTTCCCAACCGTATTCACGGAGGAAGAAGCGGCCAAGATGCTTCGCAAGGTAGAAAATCGACTCGGCGGCCAGTACTTGCCAGGACTAGGCACATTAGAGATGGTGAGACTGAAAGAACTTCAGCCGCTTGAGAGGCAGGTTCTTGTGGAGAAGCATTTGATTAGCCCTTTGCTTGCCAAAGAGTATGAAATGGGCGGGGTCTTGATTACGGAGAATGAAGAAGTAAGCATCATGGTGAATGAGGAAGACCATATTCGTATCCAATGCTTATTCCCGGGTCTCCAGCTGAGTGAGGCATTGGATGTAGCCAGCAGAATTGATGACTTACTCGAAAATGAACTCGATTATGCATTTGATGAGAAGATCGGCTATTTGACTAGCTGCCCGACCAATGTTGGAACAGGGCTTCGTGCATCAGTAATGCTCCATTTGCCGGGACTAGTTCTAACGAGACAAATAGATAGAATCATCTCTGCTATTAATCAGCTAGGACTGGTAGTGCGCGGCATGTATGGAGAAGGCAGCGAAGCACTGGGCAATATTTTTCAAATTTCCAACCAAATGACGCTTGGAAAGACAGAGGAAGCTATTGCTGAGGACCTGGACAGTGTAGTAAAACAAATAATTATGCAGGAAAAAGCAGCCCGTGATACATTGGTCCAATCTTCTAACATACAATTGGAAGATAGGGTATTTCGCTCCCTAGGGATATTATCGAATGCCCGCATCCTTGAATCTAAGGAAGCGGCGAAATGCTTATCAGATGTTCGTCTGGGGATTGATTTGGGATTCATCCCTCACATGACGAAACATATATTAAATGAACTAATGGTCGTGACGCAGCCCGGGTTCTTGCAACGCTATGCAGGAGGGCCGCTGAACCCAAAGGAAAGAGATATACGAAGGGCTTCTCTCATTCGGGAAAGGCTAGCATTAGAGGATAAACCAATTGAAGAATAGGAGGAACTTATCATGATGTTTGGTCGATTCACAGAAAGAGCACAAAAGGTACTTGCGCTTGCACAAGAAGAGGCAATTAGACTCGGTCATAATAATATTGGTACGGAACATATCTTGCTTGGATTGGTAAGAGAGGGGGAAGGGATCGCTGCGAAGGCTCTCTATGCTTTAGGATTAAGCCCCGAAAAAATCCAGGAGGAAGTAGAAAACCTCATTGGCAAAGGTTCCGAAACCGTTCAAACGATTCATTATACGCCACGAGCGAAAAAGGTCATTGAGCTATCCATGGATGAAGCCAGGAAGCTTGGCCATTCCTATGTGGGAACAGAGCATGTGCTCCTTGGGCTGATTCGTGAAGGTGAAGGAGTCGCCGCAAGGGTGCTGAATAATCTCGGCGTAAGCCTTAATAAAGCAAGACAGCAAGTATTGCAATTGCTTGGCAGCAATGAAGCCGGCGTGCATCAAGGTGGATCATCCTCTGCTGCAAGTACGCCTACCCTTGATAGTCTGGCTCGTGACTTGACGGCCATAGCCAGAGAGGGAAGCCTTGACCCGGTTATTGGCAGGGGCAAAGAGATTCAGCGCGTTATCGAGGTACTGAGCCGCCGTACAAAGAATAACCCTGTTTTGATTGGAGAGCCTGGTGTCGGTAAAACGGCTATTGCTGAAGGCTTGGCCCAGCAAATCGTTAATAATGAAGTGCCTGAGATCTTGCGTGATAAACGTGTCATGACGCTTGATATGGGTACGGTTGTAGCCGGAACTAAGTACCGCGGTGAATTTGAGGACCGACTCAAGAAGGTGATGGATGAAATCCGCGCAGCTGGCAATGTCATTCTCTTTATTGATGAGCTCCATACCTTGATTGGTGCGGGCGGAGCTGAGGGTGCCATTGATGCGTCCAATATCTTGAAACCATCGCTTGCAAGGGGCGAGCTTCAATGCATCGGTGCGACAACGCTTGATGAGTATCGAAAATATATCGAGAAGGATGCGGCCCTTGAACGCCGATTCCAGCCGATACAAGTAGATGAGCCAACCATTGAGGAGTCTATTCAAATCCTAAAAGGTCTCCGTGACCGTTATGAGGCTCATCATCGCGTATCCATTACAGATGAAGCGATTGATGCGGCAGTGAAGCTGTCTGACCGCTACATTTCTGACAGGTTCTTGCCGGATAAGGCCATTGACTTAATTGATGAATCCGGCTCAAAGGTACGTCTCCGTTCTTATACAACGCCGCCTAATTTGAAAGAACTTGAGGTAAAACTAGAGGAAGCTCGCAAGGAAAAAGATGCGGCTGTCCAAAGCCAAGAGTTCGAGAAGGCAGCTTCCTTACGTGATATGGAGCAAAAATTGCGTGAAGAGCTTGAAAATACAAAGCGTACTTGGAAAGAAAAACAGGGCAAGGAAAACAGCGAGGTAACGGTTAATGATATTGCCCATGTCGTCTCTAGCTGGACTGGAATTCCGGTTACGAAGCTTGCGCAGACCGAATCGGATAAACTGTTGAATATGGAGCAAATCCTTCATAACCGTGTCATTGGCCAAGAAGAGGCAGTCAAAGCCATTTCGAAAGCGGTCCGCAGGGCGAGAGCAGGACTTAAGGATCCGAAGCGTCCAATTGGATCATTCATCTTCTTGGGACCTACTGGTGTCGGTAAAACAGAGCTTGCAAGAGCGCTTGCCGAGTCTATGTTCGGAGATGAAGATGCCATGATTCGGATTGATATGTCTGAGTATATGGAGAAACATTCTACATCCCGTTTGGTCGGTTCACCTCCAGGGTATGTCGGATATGAAGAGGGCGGTCAGTTAACGGAAAAAGTCCGCCGCAAACCTTATTCAGTTGTGCTGCTCGATGAGATTGAGAAGGCGCACCCTGATGTGTTCAACATCCTTTTGCAAGTGCTTGAGGATGGAAGGCTGACAGATTCAAAGGGGCGTACAGTGGACTTCCGAAATACGATTCTCATTATGACGTCCAATGTAGGGGCACATAGCTTGAAGAAGAATCGTTACGTAGGATTTAATATGCAGGATGAAGGCCAGGATTACAAGGATATGAAGGGGCAAGTTATGGATGAGCTCAAACGGGCTTTCCGTCCAGAATTCTTGAACAGGATTGATGAGATTATTGTCTTCCATTCCCTAGAGAAAACGCATCTTAAAGAAATCGTGACATTATTGACCAACCAATTAATTAAGCGCCTGAAGGAACAGGAAATCGATCTTGAGCTTTCAGATGCTGCCAAGGAAAAGATCGCTGAAGAGGGCTATGATCCTGATTATGGAGCTCGCCCGCTTAGAAGGGCCTTACAAAAACATGTTGAGGACTTCTTGTCTGAAGAGCTTTTAAGAGGCAATATAGATAAAGGAAAGAAAATCATCATTGATGTGGAAAATGGCGAATTCGCTGCTAAGACCGGTGAAAAAAGCCTGGCAAGTAAGTAAGCTTGAGTAAGCAAGAAGGGCACTTCCTATATGTGGATTGTGCCCTTTCCTTTCATTAGGAAAAAAAGCATGTTACCCTGTATTCAATAGGGGGTCATGCTTTCCTTTATAAGCGGGTAGTATCCCCTCTATTTCACCATACGGATCCGCGTTACCAAAGGATCCTCATCTATTATTTACTTCTAACACAATATCTTTGAGACATTTCCATAAAATATGAATCAAAAAAGGAGCGGGTATATTGTCCGCACCGTAAGAGAGGATACGTACATTAATGGCAAAGAAAAAAACAAAGTTCATTTGTCAGTCTTGCGGGTATGAATCTCCTAAATGGATGGGGAGATGCCCAGGGTGTAATGGTTGGAACACCATGACAGAGGAAGTCGAAATGGCAGCTTCAAAAAATCAGCGCAGGACAGCTTTTGCGCATACGGACCAGCCTATGTCAAAGCCGGTATCAATCATGACGGTCGGGACGGAGCAAGAGCCGAGGGTTATGACAGATTCCCGTGAGTTAAACCGTGTCCTTGGAGGCGGAATCGTGCCTGGGTCGCTATTATTGATTGGGGGAGACCCGGGGATAGGAAAATCCACTTTGCTTCTTCAGGTATCAGCTCAATTAGCAAGCAAGGATTATGATGTGTTATACATATCGGGAGAAGAGTCTGTCAAGCAGACAAAGCTGCGCGCTGTACGCTTAGGCGTCACTTCTGACCACCTTTTCGTTTATTCAGAAACCGATATGGGGATGATTGAACAGGCGATTGAGGCGATAAACCCAGATTTCGTCATCATTGACTCCATTCAAACCGTCTTCCATCCGGATGTCACTTCAGCACCTGGCAGTGTTTCTCAAGTGCGTGAATGTACAGCTGAATTGATGAGGCTGGCAAAGACAAAAGGCATTGCCATCTTCATTGTCGGCCATGTGACGAAAGAGGGCAATATTGCCGGACCGCGTCTATTAGAACATATGGTTGATACCGTTTTATATTTTGAAGGGGAAAGGCATCATACTTTCCGTATACTGCGGGCCGTGAAGAACCGCTTTGGCTCGACCAATGAGATGGGAATCTTCGAAATGAAGGAAGAGGGACTGGAAGAAGTCATGAACCCTTCCGAGATATTCCTTGAGGAACGATCACAAGGAGCCGCAGGTTCGACCGTTGTCGCTTCAATGGAAGGGACACGACCTATTTTGGTTGAGATTCAGGCCCTGATCTCTCCGTCGATTTTCCCTAATCCAAGGAGGATGGCAACGGGGATTGACCATAACCGCGTTTCATTACTAATGGCCGTGCTTGAGAAGCGGGTCGGCCTGTTATTGCAAAACCAGGATGCGTATTTGAAGGTGACAGGCGGCGTCAAGCTAGGAGAACCTGCTGTGGACCTTGCTGTCATCGTCAGCATTGCCTCCGGTTTCCGAGATGTGCCGACCAGAGCGACAGATTGTATTGTCGGTGAGGTAGGACTTACGGGAGAGGTTCGCAGGGTTTCTCGAATAGAGCAGCGAGTGAAGGAAGCGGCCAAACTCGGATTTGAACGAATTATCATACCGGCTAATAATTTGAGCGGGTGGACACCTCCATCTGATATCGAGGTTATTGGTGTGGGAACAGTTAGTGAAGCTTTGAAATATGCATTAGGGGGATAAAATAGATGGATAAAAAGGTAGTCGAACGGGATAAATCTCAGATTATACAACTTGTAGCCCCGGGGACGCCGCTGAGAGAAGGCTTGGATAATGTATTGCGTGCCAATACAGGAGGCTTGATTGTTGTAGGCTATAACGATAAGGTGAAGGGCCTTGTCGATGGAGGGTTTAAAATTGGCTGTCCATTTTCACCAAGTTATTTGTATGAGCTTGCGAAAATGGACGGAGCCATTATCTTGAATGATAAAATTGATACCATTATGTTCGCGAATGCGCATTTGGTGCCGGATAAGACGATTCCTTCCATGGAGACAGGTATGCGTCACCGGACTGCTGAGCGAATTGCGAAGGAAACAAAGTCACTTGTGATTGCCATTTCACAGAGACGAAATATCATTACTCTTTATCAAGGGAATTTCCGCTATGCCTTGAAAGAGCTGTCAGTCATTTTGACGAAAGCGAATCAGGCCATGCAAACCTTGGAGAAGTATCGGTCCGTTCTGGAGGAAAGCATCCAGAATCTGAGCAAGCTCGAATTCGAGGAGCTTGTTACGTTCGGTGATCTCACCCATGTCTTAAACCGGCTTATTATGGTTATTCGGATTAAAACAGAGTTATTATCCTACATGAATGAGTTAGGAGTAGAGGGGCGTTTGCTTCGTCTCCAGCTGAAGGAAATGTTAAGCAGTGTTGAGCAAGAGGCGCTTCATATCCTGAAGGACTATCATCATGATCCGGATACTTGCTCGCCTGAGAAGGTGTTTGAGCTGTTAGGCGAGATGTCCCAGTCTGAAGTCATTGAAGATACAGCCCTTATGAAGGCACTCGGTTATCCGGGAGCCATGCCGCCTGAGCAATCTGTGGCACCATGCGGATATCGTGTACTGCATAAGATTCCAAGGCTCCCCCTATCGATTATCCACAACCTCGTCAAGACATTTAAAACTTTGCCTGAGATCATGAAGGCAGATGTGGAAGACCTTGATGAAGTAGAGGGAATTGGCGAGGTTCGAGCAAAAAAAATCCATCAAGGACTAAAAAACCTTAAAAGTGTCAATAAATTATAAAAGGCAGAATTTTGACATATGCCTGACATACTAAAAGGTATAATAAAAGAAAGTAAGCGGGTAAACGTCAATAACATCATTTCACGGACTATGTTACAAGCAGTTTACATGACGTTTACAGGTTCGGTTTTAAAGGAAAATAAGTATGATGGCTGTTTCAGCTCGTTTATAATCAATATAGGAGGTGAAAAGAATGTTAAAAAGAGTACTGCAAATCTGTTTCATATTCATAGGCGGGGCACTGGGCATGGCGACATTGCCGGATTTATTGCCATTAATCAATATTGATAATGAGTTAATAACGAATCCGATTACTTCTGCTATTTTAGGTGCAATTATATTCTATCTCACTACTTTCTGGTTGGTTGATTATGTCGCCCATTTTATTAAATGGATTGAGGAGCAATTATTGATTGCCCCCATAACGGATATTATATTCGGAAGCTTAGGCTTATTAATTGGTCTTTTGCTGGCATTTTTAATTACGCTGCCGTTAAATTCTGTACCAATTCCCATCTTAAATACGGTCTCCCCCATTCTTTTGACATTAATATGCGGATACTTAGGTTTTCAGGTAGGTTTCAAGAAGAGGGATGAGCTAACGAAGCTGGTTACGAATTCTGTGAAGACAAAGAAAAAAGGTTCGGAGAAAGATGGCGATGCATTGGAGGAAACCACAGTCAAGAGAAAGGTTCTTGATACGAGTGTTATTATTGATGGCCGTATTGCGGATATTTGTAAGACAGGTTTCTTAGAAGGGCCAATCGTCATTCCGCAATTTGTGCTTGGAGAGCTGCAGCATATCGCGGATTCTTCTGATGCATTGAAACGAACCCGCGGCCGCAGAGGTTTGGATATTTTGAACAAGATTCAAAAGGAACTCCCGATTGAAGTGGAAATGTATGAGGGAGATTTTGAGGATATCGCTGAGGTGGACAGCAAGCTCGTCAAGTTAGCCAAAATAATTGATGGGATTGTGGTTACAAATGACTTCAACTTAAACAAGGTATGCGAATTCCAAAATGTTCAGGTGCTTAATATCAATGAGTTGGCCAACGCTGTTAAGCCGGTCGTGATTCCTGGAGAAGAGATGAATGTACAGGTCATCAAGGATGGCAAGGAGCAGAATCAAGGGGTTGCATACTTGGATGATGGCACAATGATTGTAGTTGAAGATGGCCGAAATTATATCGGCAAGAGGATTGACGTTATCGTGACATCTGTGCTGCAAACATCTGCTGGGCGGATGATATTCGCGAAACCGAAATTATTGGAAAAAGCTCTTTAAGCAGAAACCAAGGGGTATCATAAGTATGAAATATGAGGTCATTATACCTGCCGCAGGGCAAGGGAAGAGGATGAAGGCAGGGCGGAATAAGCTCTGGATTGAGCTAGAAGGAGAGCCGATTATCTGCCATACATTGCGCCAGTTTGGCACAGATGAAAATTGCATGCGCATTCTTCTCGTTGTGAATTCTTCTGAGGAGAATGAATTCCGTGAGCTGATAGAGAAATTAGGACTGGCCATTCCAATTGAACTTATTCACGGCGGGAGTGAGCGGCAATACAGCGTAAAGAATGCCGTTGATTCTATAGCCAGTTCAACTGAGATTGTCCTCGTCCATGACGGGGCAAGGCCTTTCATCACTGGTCCGCTGATCCGTGAGCTTGTCGAGAATGCAATCCTTCATGGGGCGAGCGTGCTCGCTGTCCCGGTAAAGGACACAATTAAGCAGGTAGAAGGAGCACTCATCACGAAAACGATTGAACGTTCAAGCTTGTGGGCTATTCAAACCCCGCAAGCTTTTCGTGTGTCATTGCTGCTTGAAGCTCATAGACAGGCTGAAGAGGACGGGTTTCTCGGGACTGATGATGCGAGCTTGCTTGAGCGGATAGGCAAGCCAGTGGCAATTACGGAAGGAAATTACGATAATATCAAAATTACGACTCCAGAGGATTTGTATTTCGCAAAGGCCATTCTGGAGAAGAATAGAGGAGTCTAACATGATTAGAATAGGGCAAGGTTTTGATGTACATCAATTAGTGGAAGGCCGTCCATTGATTATCGGTGGCATTACGATCCCTTATGAAAAAGGGTTGCTTGGACATTCTGATGCAGACGTTTTATTACATACTGTAGCAGATGCTGTCTTAGGTGCACTGGCAGAGGGAGATATCGGCAAGCATTTCCCTGATACGGATGCAGCATTTAAGGACGCCGATTCCAAGGTGCTGCTAGCTGAGGTATGGAAGCTCGCTAAGAAGAAAGGCTATAGACTTGGCAATATTGACTGCACAATCATTGCCGAGCGCCCGAAGATGCGCCCGTACATCGATCAGATGCGTGAGGTCATTGCAGGCATCCTTGAGGCTGAGATGGAACAGGTTAATGTGAAGGCGACAACAACTGAGAAACTAGGTTTCCCGGGAAGAGGAGAGGGGATTGCCTCACAGGCAGCCGTTCTTTTAGTAAAAGAATAAGGCTGGGCGGTTTTCTTCCTTTATGAATTAGTGTTAAAATGAACCCACATTAGTAACTTTATCTTTTTGGGAGGAAAAAAGAAATGACAAGCAGTATTCGTGTTCGGTATGCGCCAAGCCCAACTGGACATCTTCATATCGGTAATGCCAGAACAGCATTATTCAATTATTTATTTGCGAGAAGCCAAGGCGGAAGCTTCATCATCCGCATTGAAGATACAGATCAGAAGAGAAATATTGAAGGCGGCGAAGAGAGCCAATTGAAATATTTGAAATGGCTGGGCATCGACTGGGATGAGAGCATTGATAAAGAAGGAGCTTATGGTCCTTACCGCCAGTCGGAACGTCTTGACATCTATAAACAATATTATACAGATCTTCTTAACAGAGATATGGCTTATAAATGCTATTGTACGGAAGAGGAATTAGAGCAGGAGCGAGCGGCCCAAATGGAACGCGGCGAAACACCGGCTTATTCCGGGAAATGCAGACATTTAACGAAGGAGCAGCAAGAAGCTCTTGAAGCAGAAGGCAGAAAGCCAAGCATTCGTTTCGTTGTACCAAAAGGCAAAGTGTATACATTCAACGATATGGTTAAAGGTGAAGTTTCTTTTGAATCCGACGGCATCGGTGATTTTGTCATCATTAAGAAGGATGGCATCGCGACTTATAATTTCGCGGTAGCAATCGACGATCATCTTATGGAGATCTCCCATGTTCTTCGAGGAGACGATCATATTACAAATACACCAAAGCAATTGATGGTTTATGAGGCATTTGATTGGGAGCCTCCTGTATTCGGCCATATGACATTAATCGTCAATGAAAGCCGCAAGAAATTGAGCAAGCGGGATGAATCTATCATCCAATTCATTGAGCAATACGAGGAATTGGGCTTCTTGCCTGAGGCGCTGTTCAACTTCATCGCATTGCTCGGATGGTCTCCGAGCGGTGAGGAGGAGCTCTTCACGAAGGATGAGTTCATCTCTATCTTTGATGCGGATCGCTTATCTAAATCTCCGGCATTGTTCGATAAGCAAAAGCTTACATGGATGAACAATCAGTACATGAAGAAGGTTGATACAGAACGTGTGCTTGAGCTAGCTCTTCCACATCTTTTAAAAGCAGGCCTTGTGTCTGAGAACATGACAGATGAAGAGCGACAATGGGTGTATAAGCTTGTTGAGCTCTATCAAGAGCAAATGAGCTTCGGTGCTGAGATTGTAGAGCTTTCTGGTTTGTTCTTTAAGGACGAGCTTGTTTACGATGAAGAGGCGAGGGAAATACTAGGGGATGAGACTGTTCCAGAAGTACTTGGCGCGTTCCTGAATGAAGTGAACACAATCGCAGAGTTTACGGATGCGGAGATTAAGGCTTCTATCAAGCGTGTGCAGAAGGAAACAGGCCATAAAGGCAAGAAGCTGTTCATGCCGATACGTGTTGCGGTGACAGGTCAAGCCCATGGGCCAGACCTGCCGAAGGCGATTGCCCTTCTTGGACGTGAGAAAGTAAAAATCCGTTTAGAGGGACTTTTACATTAACAATTGAGCAGAAATATAATATAGTATAGATACAACTAATAGGATAAAGCGTTGAGCGGGGAAAAGTAAGATTTTAGGTATGAGGTTTGACAGAGAATAACCATCATTGGCTGAAAGTGGTTAAAACCGTCATGTAATCTGAATGCGCCCCTGAGTCCTTCTTTGAACACCGCAAAAAGCGGATTAGTAGGGGAAGGCGGCATCCCATTGCCGTTATGAAAAGGAAAGTTGGGGTTCTTAAGACTTTTTTGAGAGCCCAAACAGAGTGGAACCGCGCGAATAAAGCGTCTCTGTCCTTCGATGACAGAGGCGCTTTTTTATTTGGGGAAGATGGGGGAAGGCTTTATTGGACTACAGGCTTTGCTGTAGTCATATAAAAGGGGGTTATGTACATGTGGAAGCGAATGAAAGAGGATATAGATGTCATATTTGAACAAGATCCGGCTGCACGTTCTACGATTGAAATTATTTTAACTTATTCCGGCTTGCATGCGATTTGGAGCCATCGCATCGCGCATGCCTTATATAAACGCCGACTCAAGTTTCTCGCGCGAGCTGTATCCCAGATTAGCCGCTTTTTCACAGGGATTGAGATTCATCCGGCGGCAAAGATAGGACGACGCCTTTTCATCGACCATGGGATGGGTGTCGTGATAGGGGAGACCTGTGAGATTGGCGATAATGTCATTGTCTACCAAGGTGTTACTTTAGGGGGGACCGGTAAAGAGGGAGGCAAGCGGCATCCGACGATAGAGGATAATGTATTAATTGCTACAGGCGCGAAGGTTCTTGGTTCTATTGTTATTGGGGAGAACTCAAAGGTTGGAGCGGGGTCAGTTGTCTTAAAGGATGTGCCGGCTAATTCAACGGTTGTTGGAATCCCGGGCAAGGTGGTCATAAAGGATGGAGTTCGGCTGAAGCAGGACTTGAATCACCGTGACCTTCCAGATCCGGTCGAAGATCAATGTCAGCAAATGCAGCAACAGATTGATGTGTTAAAGCAGGAGCTTACGGAATTACGAAAGGAGTTAAAAAAACATGAGCATTCAAATTTATAATACGCTTACGAGAAAGAAGGAGCCCTTCCGACCAATAGAGGAAGGAAAAGTAAAGATGTATGTATGTGGTCCGACTGTATATAACTATATTCATATAGGAAATGCACGTCCGGCTATCGTCTTTGATACGGTTCGGAACTACTTGAAATATAAAGGGTATGACGTTAAGTATGTCTCAAACTTCACAGATGTTGATGATAAATTAATTAAAGCCGCACGTGAGCTTCAAGAGGATGTGCCAGCTACAGCTGACCGGTTCATTCAAGCTTATTTCGAGGATGTTAGCGCCTTAGGCTGCCAAAAGGCAGATGTTCATCCGCGGGTTATGGAAAATATGGATCTGATTATTGAATTCATTCAGGCCTTGGTTGATAAGGGCATGGCTTATGAATCCGGCGGAGATGTATACTTCCGAACAAGAGAATTTGACGGGTATGGAAAGCTTTCTCACCAGTCCATTGATGAGCTCCGTGTGGGCGCGCGTATTGAAGTGGATGAAAGAAAGCAGGATGCACTTGACTTCACTTTATGGAAAGCTGCTAAAGAGGGGGAAATCTCCTGGGATAGTCCGTGGGGCAAAGGCCGACCTGGCTGGCATATCGAATGTTCTGCTATGGCGAAAAAGTATTTAGGTGAGACGATTGATATTCATGCCGGCGGCCAGGACTTGGCATTCCCTCATCATGAGAATGAAATCGCTCAATCAGAAGCTTTAACGGGCAAACCATTTGCGAACTATTGGATGCATAATGGATATATCAATATTGATAATGAGAAGATGTCCAAATCACTCGGTAACTTTGTCACCGTTCATGACATCATCAAGCATCATGACCCCATCGTTTTGCGTTTCTTTATTCTATCGGTTCATTATCGCAATCCAATCAATTACAGCGAGGAGCTGCTTGAGGCAACGAAGCTTTCATTTGACCGCTTGCGAACAACTTATGAGAACTTAAAGCACCGGCAAAGCGCAAGCACAAACATCGCGGCGAATGATGATGAATGGCTCGAGAAAATCAAAGGACTCCATGCGGCATTTGAGGAAGCGATGGATGATGACTTTAATACGGCTAACGCGATTTCTGTTCTTTTTGAGCTCTCCAAGCTTGGGAATCATTATCTGCTAGAGAAGGTGACATCTGCTGATGTGATTGAAGCCTTCTTGAATGAGTTCAGGGAACTCTTCGGTGTACTTGGAATGCCGATTGAGGTAGAAGAGACACTCGATGAAAGAATCGAGAAATTAATCGAAGAGCGTAATCGTGCGAGAAAAGAACGCAATTTCGCCCGGTCAGATGAAATCAGAGATCAATTAAAAGAGATGAACATCATTTTGGAGGACACTCCTCAGGGCACACGCTGGAAACGGGGATAAGAGAATGATTGATTTAAAGGAGTTAGACATAAAAGGATTGGGAAGCCTGGCCCTCGCTTATATTGGTGATGCCGTCTATGAAGTGCATATCCGGCATCATCTCTTGCTTTCAGGGCAGGTAAAGCCTAATAAGCTTCATAAGGAAGCAACGAAATATGTGTCAGCGAAGGCTCAGAGCGCGGTGCTGCATTACATGCTTGAGGAGAAGCTGTTAAGCGAGGAAGAAGAAGCGGTTGTACGCCGGGGAAGGAATGCGAAGTCCGGGACCGTACCGAAGAATACGGACGTTCAGACGTACCGCTATTCCACTGCCTTTGAAGCGCTGATTGGTTATTTGTATGGAAGCAGACAGGAGGAGCGTTTGAATGAACTTATCAGGATATCGATTCAGTATAAAGAAGGGAAGTGAATATAATGAGCAATGATTTAATTATGGGACGCAATACGGTGCTTGAAGCATTGCGCTCGGAGCGGGACATTCATAAAATTTGGGTTGCTGAAGGGGCGACAAAGGGACAAATTCAGCAAGTGGTCGCTGTAGCGAAAGAGAATAAAGTCATGATTCAAGTCGTGCCGAAGAAAAAGCTCGACCAGATGGTTGAAGGAAACCACCAAGGAGTCATTGCCCAAGTGGCGGCTTATCAATATGCGGAGCTGGATGATATTTTCCGCAAGGCTGCGAACAAACAGGAGGACCCGTTTATCTTACTGCTTGATGAACTGGAAGATCCTCATAATCTCGGTTCAATCCTTCGTACGGCAGATGCCTCCGGCGTGCATGGCATCATCATTCCGAAGAGAAGATCTGTCGGGCTGACAGCAACAGTAGCGAAATCCTCTACTGGGGCGATTGAGCATGTGCCAGTCGTGCGTGTGACCAATCTTTCCCGGACAATCGAGGAATTGAAGGAGCGCGGTGTATGGATTGCGGGAACTGATGCGAAAGGAAGTCAGGATTATCGCAAAATGGACGGGACCATGCCGCTCGGTATTGTCATCGGAAGTGAAGGCCGCGGGATGAGCCGTATCATTAAAGAAAAATGTGATTTCCTCTTCCATTTGCCAATGGTCGGCCATGTTACCTCCCTTAACGCCAGTGTTGCGGCAAGCCTGCTTATGTATGAGGTTTACCGTAAGCGCCATCCACTAGGGCAATGATATGAAAACCATACTGGTTGTGGATGGTTATAATATCATTGGCGCCTGGCCAGACCTAAAGAGGCTGAGAGACCTTGATTTAGCGGCTGCTAGAGATCGGCTGATTGACATGATGGCTGAGTATCAAGGTTTCTCCGGCCATCAGGTCATCATCGTTTTTGATGCCTACTTTGTCCAAGGGACAGAAAAGAAGTATCGTAATTCAATGGTTGAGGTTATTTTCACTAAAGAGAATGAGACGGCGGATGAACGGATTGAACGCCTGGCTTCAGAATTAATTAAAATCAATACAAATGTATATGTCGCAACCTCCGATTATACAGAGCAAAGGACAATATTCGCGCAAGGCGCGTACAGAAAATCTGCGAGAGAATTATTGCAGGAAATGGGCTATATTCAAAGAGAAATCGACAAAAAACTCAATGAAAAGATGGAGAAACAGCCAAGTTCCCGCATTCCACTTAGTCGAGAAGTGTCGGAAATATTCGAAAAATGGCGACGAGGAAATCTTTGAGGACGTTGACGCTATAAAAACGCTTACTGTATAATATTTCTATCTTTGGTATCCTACGGAGGGATCGGTGTGGCAATATCTATCGGGGCAAGCTTGAGTGGCGACTATGGTCTTTTGGATGATGAATTGTTGGTTGACCGGGTGCATAAGGGCGATAGCGAAGCCCTGGATTATTTGATACACAAGTATAGAAACTTTGTTAGGGCTAAAGCGAGAACGTACTTTTTGATTGGTGCAGATAAAGAGGATATTGTTCAAGAAGGGATGATTGGTTTATTTAAGGCCATTAGGGACTATCGGGAGGACAAGCTGACTTCTTTTAAGGCGTTTGCCGAGCTTTGCATAACAAGGCAGATTATTACGGCAATCAAGACGGCGACAAGGCAGAAGCATATTCCGCTTAATTCCTATGTTTCTTTGGACAAGCCCATCTATGATGAGGAATCGGATCGAACCCTGATGGATGTCATTACAGGGGTGAAGGTGATGGATCCTGAAGAGCTGTTTATTAATCAGGAAGAGTTCGATTATATAGAGCTTAAGATGAGTGAATTGCTGAGCGACTTGGAAAGAAAGGTCTTGTCGCTGTATCTTGATGGACAATCCTATCAGGAGATATCAGAGGAGCTGAATCGGCATGTGAAGTCGATTGATAATGCGCTGCAGAGAGTGAAACGTAAGCTTGAACGGTATTTAGAAGTCTGATAGTGAAATATATGCCAGTGAACATGCTGTCAATAGTTTTATTGACAGACAATTTTCTACATGATAAATTTGTTAGTGAATTGTCATGAATATAGGTGTAATTTATGAATAAAAAAGTTATCATTGCTTGTACGAAGTGTGGCTCGAGGAATTATTCGACGAATTACAAACAAGCCGACGAGAAGGCTCTTAGGCTTGAACTTAATAAATTTTGTAAAACCTGTAATACTCACACACCTCATAAACAAACAATCTAATGTTTAAATCCTGAGAATACTGTAGGTTGGAGGTTTCATATTGATGCAGCGCATTCTAGAGTTCTTCCGAGGCGTATCACGCGAAATGAAAAAGGTTAGCTGGCCTAAGAAAAAAGAGCTAACGACGTATACGATTACAGTTCTCGCAACTGTCATTATTATGTCCGTATTTTTTGCGGTTGTTGATTTAGGTTTGTCAGAACTTATTCGTCTTATTCTTGGATAGTGAATAAAGAGAGTAAAACATGGTATAATGGAAATTAGCATAAACAAACGTTACTAAGAAGCCCGGAGACGGGTTTTTTAATTTGTCTAAAAAACGCCCTATGTTAAGCTGGAAAGCTATGTTTTGTAGAGTAGGAAAGATTGATGATTTACACGACTGGTAGTTCCCGAAATTACCGTTTACAAGGAGGGAAGGACATTAAGTCCTAAAGAAAATGGAGAAAAATTGGTATGTTGTTCATACGTATTCCGGTTACGAGAACAAGGTAAAAGCAAATTTAGAAAAACGCGTTGAATCGATGGGGATGCAAGATAAAATCTTCCGCGTCATCGTACCGGAAGAGGAAGAAACTGATTTCAAAAACGGCAAGAAAAAAGTCGTGAAGAAAAAGGTGTTCCCGGGTTACGTTCTTGTTGAGATTGTCATGACGGATGATTCCTGGTATGTAGTGCGCAATACGCCAGGTGTTACTGGGTTCGTCGGATCAACTGGTTCAGGCTCCAAACCGATTCCATTATTGCCAGAAGAAGCAGCGGTCATCCTCAAGCGTATGGGCATGGATGAAAAGAGAATCGAGATCGACTTGTTTGTTGGCGAAGCGGTTAAGGTTAAAGAAGGTCCATTCGCGGAATTTGCAGGAACAATCGAAGAGCTTGATAAAGCGAAGGGTAAATTGAAAGTACTTGTCAATATGTTTGGCAGAGATACGCCAGTAGAATTGGATTTCGACCAGGTGGAAAAATTATAATCCTGAAAAACTTGCCTTTCATATTAAAAAGTGATAAGATTTCAAAGGTCAGTATGTCTCAATACGAGACCTGAACTAATGGTATATTCTTTATGGACGAATAAAGAATGATTGTATATTTGAGTGGGAGGGCAAGATGCCCATTTACCACATCACGGACGATAAGGAGGTGTGTCTCGTGGCTAAAAAAGTAATTAAAATCGTGAAATTGCAGATTCCTGCAGCAAAAGCTAATCCAGCTCCACCAGTTGGTCCTGCACTAGGTCAAGCCGGTGTTAACATCATGGGCTTCTGTAAAGAGTTCAACGCTCGTACAGCAGAACAAGCAGGTCTAATCATCCCTGTTGAAATCACAGTATTTGAAGACCGTTCTTTCACTTTTATTACAAAAACTCCTCCAGCAGCTGTTCTTCTTAAGAAAGCGGCAGGAATTGAGTCTGGTTCTGGTGAACCAAACCGTAATAAAGTTGCAACAGTTAAACGTGACAAAGTACGTGAAATCGCTGAATCAAAAATGCCTGACTTAAACGCAGCAAACGTTGAAGCAGCTATGCGTATGGTAGAAGGTACTGCTCGCAGTATGGGTATTGTCATCGAAGACTAATTGTTGTATGGAGGTTGCGAATGTACGGTACACTCGCAACCTTTTTCGTGGGAGGTCAAATTCCGTTATAACCACAATATAGGAGGAAATTAACAATGGCTAAGAAAAGCAAAAAATATGCTGAAGCACTTCAGCTTGTAGATCGTACAAAAGCGTATTCCGTAACAGAAGCAGTTGAATTAGCTAAGAAAACAAACTTTGCTAAATTCGACGCAACTGTAGAAGTAGCATTCCGTCTTGGGGTTGACCCTAAGAAAGCGGACCAACAAATCCGCGGCGCGGTTGTTCTTCCAAACGGTACTGGTAAAACTCAACGTGTATTAGTATTTGCGAAAGGTGAAAAGCTTAAAGAAGCTGAAGCTGCAGGTGCTGATTTCGTTGGCGATACTGACTACATCAACAAAATCCAACAAGGTTGGTTCGACTTCGATGTAATCGTTGCAACTCCTGACATGATGGGTGAAGTTGGTAAATTAGGCCGCGTCCTTGGACCTAAAGGTTTAATGCCAAACCCTAAAACAGGTACAGTTACATTCGATGTTACAAAAGCAATCAATGAAATCAAAGCTGGTAAAGTTGAATACCGTGTAGACAAAGCTGGTAACATTCACGTGCCAATCGGAAAAGTTTCTTTCGAAGACAGCAAGCTAGTTGAGAACTTCACAACTATTTTTGAAACACTTCAAAAAGCGAAGCCAGCAGCTGCTAAAGGCACATACATGAAAAACGTTGCCATCACTACTACTATGGGACCTGGCGTTAAAGTAGACCCATCTTCTTTCTAAGCTTGATAAAATATATTTGACAACCAGATAATTATTTTATATAATTTGTCAGGTGTTATAAATTAAACTTAACATTTATGCCATAGACAGCAGGTGCTGATAAGCTTAATTCCCTGCCGAGGTATTCGATCATAATAGAACTATTTTGTTCGGACTATCATCGTACCTCCATGTCTAGATTAGATATGGAGGTTTTTTACGGGTGTGAATGGTAACATTCTACAGGAGGTGTTAATATGAGCAGTGCGATTAACGCAAAGAAACAAATTGTTGACGAAATTGCTGGCAAACTGAAAGACAGTGTTTCCACAGTCGTTGTTGACTACCGTGGATTGAACGTTGCAGAAGTGACAGAACTTCGTAAACAACTACGTGAAGCAGGCATCGAGTTCAAAGTTTACAAAAACTCCATGACTCGCCGTGCAGCAGATCAAGTTGAACTTTCTGGCCTTAACGAAGCTCTTACTGGTCCAAATGCGATTGCATTCAGTAACGAGGACGTTGTAGCTCCGGCTAAAATCTTGAATGACTTCGCGAAAAAACACGAAGCTCTAGAAATCAAAGCAGGTGTTATCGAAGGTAACGTTGCATCTGTTGAAGAAGTTAAAGCTCTTGCAGAACTTCCGTCTCGCGAAGGTTTGCTATCCATGTTGCTCAGCGTGCTTCAAGCGCCTATCCGCAACTTGGCTCTTGCTACAAAAGCTGTGGCAGATCAAAAAGAAGAACAAGGAGCTTAATCGCTTCTTGATAAGCAATGCGTATATCATGATTCACTAAAATTAAGGAGGAACTTTATAATGACTAAAGAACAAATCATTGAAGCAGTCAAAAATATGACTGTTTTAGAACTTAACGATCTTGTAAAAGCAATTGAAGAAGAATTCGGCGTAACTGCAGCTGCTCCTGTAGCTATGGTTGGTGCTGCTGGCGGAGAAGCTGCAGCTGAGAAAACTGAATTTGATGTAATCCTAGCTTCTGCTGGCGATCAAAAAATCAAAGTTATCAAAGTGGTACGTGAAATCACAGGTCTTGGTCTTAAAGAAGCAAAAGAACTTGTTGACAACACACCAAAAGCTCTTAAAGAAGGCGCTTCTAAAGAAGAAGCTGAAGAAATCAAAGCTAAACTTGAAGAAGTTGGCGCTGGCGTAGAAGTTAAGTAATTTAACATTTGCCATCGTAAAGCTCGCTGTATTTGCAGCGGGCTTTTTTTAGCCTTTATGAGTATAAAGCATGTCCCATGCGGCATACTATAATGATTTGATGGTTGAATAAGGAGTATGCAAGAGAGTCTTTTTAAATTGTGGTTGCTTAGGAGGAGATGCGCATGACGAATCATTATTACTCCCGTAATCCTGAGGTCGAGAGCAAGCCGGAGCAGTGGAGCTTCACGCTTAGAGGGAAGGAATATCGCTTTAAGACAGATGCCGGAGTCTTTTCTAAACGAGAGGTCGATTTTGGTTCGAGATTATTAATTGAAGCCTTTGAATGCAGTCTGGAGGATGATAGGCCAATCATCGATATCGGCTGCGGTTATGGCCCAATCGGTTTATCGGTTGCAAGCCTATATCCGAACAGGACTGTTCATATGGTAGATGTGAATGCGAGAGCTATCGACCTATCAAAGGAAAATGCTCAAGCAAATGGGATTCGTAATGTGAATGTTTATGAGAGTTCTGTATTCAGTGAAGTGAAGGAAACGGACTTTGCGGCCGTCATCTCAAACCCTCCCATTCGTGCCGGCAAGAAAGTCGTGCATGAAATTCTGGAGGAAAGCAAACGGTTTTTGGAAACAGGCGGCGAGCTTTGGATTGTTATTCAGAAGAAGCAGGGTGCGCCGAGTGCCATGGCAAAAATGGAAGAAGTATTTGGGAATGTAGAGGTCGTTTTGAAGAAAAAAGGTTACTATATTCTTAAATCTAAAAAAGTTTGACTTGACAATATGCCTATGTTAATATTATAAAATGCAAATATATAATTTGGGACACCCTGCACATTTTCATGTATGAATAAATTTATGTGTATATGTTCTGGATAATATGGAAAAAATAAACCAATACTATGCGTTTTTGAGATTGTGGTTTTCAGTGTGAAACCCTTTTTCTTTTTTGTTCAACCGCTAACTTTTGGCGGAATGATAAATTAATTATAAACGCTTTATATGAGGGGTGAATCAGTTGACAGGTCAACTTGTTCAGTATGGACGACATCGCCAACGCCGGAGCTATGCGCGTATTAGCGAAGTGCTCGAATTGCCGAATTTAATTGAAATTCAAACCTCTTCCTATCAATGGTTTCTTGATGAGGGTTTAAGAGAAATGTTCCAAGACATTTCCCCTATCGAGGATTTTACAGGAAATCTGTCTCTGGAATTTATCGATTACAGTCTCGGAGATCCGAAATATCCTGTGGAAGAATCTAAGGAGAGGGACGTAACCTACTCCGCCCCATTACGGGTTAAAGTAAGGCTTGTAAACAAAGAGACGGGTGAAGTTAAAGACCAAGATGTCTTTATGGGTGATTTCCCTCTCATGACAGAAACGGGAACGTTTATCATAAACGGTGCCGAACGCGTTATTGTATCGCAATTGGTGCGCTCCCCTAGCGTGTACTACAGCGGAAAGGTAGATAAAAACGGAAAGCAAGGGTTTACTGCGACCGTTATACCGAACCGTGGTGCATGGCTGGAGTATGAAACAGATGCGAAGGATGTCGTATACGTCAGAATCGATCGTACAAGAAAGCTGCCGGTAACGGTTCTTTTGCGTGCACTTGGATTTGGCTCTGATCAAGAAATCATCGATTTAGTCGGTGATAACGAATATATCCGCAATACGCTTGAGAAAGACAATACGGAAAGTACTGAAAAAGCTTTGCTTGAGATTTATGAGCGCCTTCGCCCAGGCGAGCCGCCTACGGTTGAAAATGCAAAGAGCTTGCTCGTGTCACGCTTCTTCGATCCGAAGAGATACGACCTTGCTAATGTTGGACGCTATAAAATCAACAAAAAGCTTCATATAAAAAACCGCTTATTCAACCAGCGTGTAGCTGAAACTTTGGTAGACCCAGAGACAGGCGAAATCCTTGTTGAAAAAGATGCTATTTTAGACCGCCGTACGCTTGATAAGATTATCCCTTATCTCGAAAACGGGATTGGCTTCAAAACGTACAACCCTGCGGGCGGAGTGGTAGAGGATGAAGTTCTTGTTCAGAACGTAAAGATCTACGCTCCGAATGATGCAGAAGGCGAGAAGATCATCAACGTGATCGGTAATGCCTATGTTGAGAAGAAAGTGAAAAATATCACGCCAGCAGATATCGTTGCTTCCATCAGTTATTTCTTTAACTTGTTGCACGGTGTCGGTGATACAGATGATATTGACCACTTAGGAAACCGTCGCCTGCGTTCTGTCGGCGAGCTGCTCCAAAATCAATTCAGAATCGGTTTATCCCGTATGGAACGGGTTGTGCGCGAGAGAATGTCTATTCAAGATACGAATACAATCACGCCGCAGCAGCTCATTAACATCCGTCCGGTAATTGCGTCCATTAAAGAGTTCTTCGGAAGCTCTCAATTGTCACAGTTCATGGACCAAACAAACCCTCTTGCTGAATTGACTCATAAGCGTCGTCTATCTGCCCTTGGACCTGGTGGTTTAACAAGGGAACGTGCCGGAATGGAAGTGCGTGACGTTCACTACTCCCACTATGGCCGTATGTGTCCGATTGAAACACCAGAGGGTCCAAACATCGGGCTAATCAACTCCTTATCGACATTCGCGAAGGTGAACCCGTATGGCTTTATTGAAACACCATACCGCCGTGTTGACCCTGCGACAGGAAAAGTAACTGACAGAATCGATTACTTGACTGCTGATGAGGAAGATCTATATGTAGTAGCACAGGCAAATGCCCCGTTAACCGAAGACGGCGCATTCCAAAACGAAGAAGTTGTTGCACGTTTCCGTGGTGAAAATACGGCTGTTAGACGTGACCGTGTCGATTACATGGACGTATCACCTAAACAGGTTGTATCAGCGGCGACAGCTTGTATCCCGTTCTTGGAAAACGATGACTCCAACCGTGCCCTTATGGGAGCGAACATGCAACGTCAAGCAGTTCCTCTCATCAGACCGCAAGCTCCGCTTGTTGGAACAGGTATGGAATATGTATCAGGAAAAGACTCCGGTGCGGCAGTCATCTGTAAACATCCGGGTATCGTTGAACATGTTGAAGCAAGAGAAATCTGGGTAAGACGCATTAGCGAAGTGGATGGTCAAGAGGTTAAAGGTAACCTTGATAAGTACCGTACCCTTAAATTCATCCGTTCTAACCAAGGTACTTGCTACAACCAGCGCCCGATTGTTAAAGCCGGCGACCGTGTTGTCAAAGGCGAAATCCTTGCAGATGGACCTTCCATGGAACTAGGTGAATTGGCACTTGGCCAAAACGTACTTGTTGCCTTCATGACATGGGATGGCTACAACTATGAGGATGCCATCATTATGAGTGAACGTCTTGTAAAAGACGATGTCTATACATCTATTCATATTGAAGAATATGAGTCAGAAGCCCGTGATACGAAGCTTGGGCCTGAAGAAATTACGCGTGACATTCCGAACGTTGGAGAAGAAGCTCTTCGCAACCTCGATGAGCGCGGCATTATCCGCATTGGTGCGGAAGTAAAAGACGGAGACCTTCTCGTTGGTAAAGTAACGCCTAAGGGCGTGACAGAACTGACTGCCGAAGAAAGATTGCTTCATGCAATCTTTGGCGAGAAAGCCCGTGAAGTTCGTGATACATCCCTTCGCGTGCCACATGGCGGCGGCGGTATTGTTCACGATGTAAAAGTCTTCACACGTGAAGATGGCGATGAACTGCCTCCAGGCGTTAACCAATTGGTGCGCGTGTACATCGTTCAAAAACGTAAAATCCATGAGGGAGATAAAATGGCCGGCCGTCACGGTAACAAAGGGGTAATTTCCCGCATCTTGCCGGAAGAGGATATGCCATTCCTTCCAGATGGAACACCTGTTGATATCATGTTGAACCCACTAGGGGTACCATCACGTATGAATATCGGTCAGGTATTGGAGCTTCACCTCGGTATGGCTGCCAGAAAGCTTGGCATTCACGTAGCGACACCGGTATTTGACGGTGCGAGGGAAGAAGATGTTTGGGATACAATCGAAGAAGCCGGAATGGCTCGCGATGCCAAAACAATCCTTTACGATGGAAGAACAGGAGAACCGTTCGACAACCGCGTTTCTGTTGGTATCATGTACATGATCAAACTGGCGCACATGGTTGACGATAAACTCCATGCCCGTTCAACTGGGCCATACTCACTTGTTACGCAGCAGCCGCTTGGCGGTAAAGCCCAATTCGGCGGACAGCGTTTCGGTGAGATGGAGGTTTGGGCGCTTGAAGCTTATGGTGCTGCATACACTCTTCAAGAGATTCTTACAGTTAAATCCGATGATGTTGTCGGCCGTGTGAAAACATACGAAGCCATCGTCAAAGGCGATAATGTTCCAGAACCTGGCGTTCCTGAATCCTTCAAAGTATTGATTAAGGAACTTCAAAGCTTAGGTATGGATGTGAAGATTCTCTCCGGTGACGATCAAGAAATCGAGATGCGTGACCTTGAAGATGATGATGATATCCATCAAGCAGACACATTAACCATTGATCCAGATGTGAAAAGCCCTGAATCAGAGACGGTTGGAACGATAGAGTAACCAGAGTGAGATTGGGATACAGAAAGGGAGGTAGGCCCCTTGTTGGATGTAAATAATTTTGAGTATATGAAAATAGGCCTTGCTTCACCGGATAAGATTCGCTCTTGGTCTTTCGGAGAAGTGAAAAAGCCAGAAACAATTAACTACCGTACACTAAAACCTGAGAAAGACGGGTTGTTCTGTGAGCGCATTTTCGGTCCTACTAAGGACTGGGAATGCCATTGCGGTAAATATAAAAGAGTACGTTACAAAGGCGTTGTATGTGACCGCTGTGGCGTAGAGGTAACTAGAGCAAAGGTAAGACGTGAGCGCATGGGCCATATCGAATTGGCTGCTCCTGTCTCCCACATCTGGTACTTCAAAGGTATTCCTAGCCGTATGGGCCTTGTTTTAGACATGTCCCCTCGTGCACTTGAAGAAGTTATCTACTTCGCTTCTTACGTAGTAACAGAAGCAGGCGATACAGCCCTTGAGAAGAAACAGCTTCTTTCTGAGAAAGAATACCGTGCTTATCGTGATAAATACGGCAGCAAGTTCCAAGCTGGAATGGGTGCTGAGTCCATTAAAAAGCTTCTTCAAGATGTAGACCTTAACAAAGAGGTTGAGTCATTGAAAGAAGAGCTGAAAACAGCTCAAGGACAACGCCGTACACGCGCAATCAAACGCCTTGAAGTGTTGGAAGCGTTCCGTAACTCCGGAAATGAACCTTCTTGGATGATCCTTGATGTGCTTCCGGTTATTCCGCCGGAACTTCGTCCAATGGTTCAGCTTGACGGCGGACGTTTCGCAACAAGTGACTTGAACGATCTATATCGTCGTGTCATCAACCGTAATAACCGTTTGAAACGCCTTCTTGACCTCGGCGCTCCTAGCATCATCGTGCAAAACGAAAAACGTATGCTGCAGGAAGCTGTCGATGCCTTGATTGACAATGGACGCCGCGGCCGTCCGGTAACAGGACCAGGTAACCGTCCGCTTAAGTCTCTTTCCCACATGCTTAAAGGGAAACAAGGCCGTTTCCGTCAAAACTTGCTTGGTAAACGTGTTGACTATTCCGGACGTTCCGTTATCGTCGTAGGTCCGAACCTTAAAATGTATCAATGCGGTCTGCCAAAAGAAATGGCGATTGAGCTATTCAAGCCTTTCGTAATGAAAGAGCTAGTTGAAAAAGGATTGGCGCACAACATCAAATCCGCTAAGAGAAAGATCGAAAGACATTCTCCGGATATCTGGGATGTGCTTGAAGAGGTTATTAAGGAGCATCCAGTTCTCTTAAACCGTGCCCCAACGCTTCACCGTTTGGGAATCCAGGCGTTTGAGCCAACGTTGGTTGAAGGACGCGCAATCCGTTTGCATCCGCTCGTATGTACAGCGTACAACGCTGACTTTGACGGTGACCAAATGGCCGTTCACGTTCCGCTATCAGCAGAAGCCCAAGCAGAAGCACGCCTGCTTATGCTAGCAGCCCAAAACATCCTTAACCCTAAGGATGGAAAACCGGTTGTTACACCATCACAGGATATGGTTCTAGGTAACTACTATCTAACAATGGAAAGACCAGGTGCAGTGGGCGAGGGAATGATCTTCAATGATACAAATGAAGCCATCCTAGCTTACCAAAATGGATATGTACATTTGCATACACGTGTAGCAGTGCATGCAAGTTCTTTAAATAACCAAACGTTCACGGAAGAACAAAACAAACAATTGTTGCTGACAACTGTCGGTAAATTGATTTTCAATGAAATTCTTCCTGAAACATTCCCGTACATCAACGAACCGACACGTTCTAATCTGGAAGAAAAAACTCCAGAGAAGTACTTCGTTGAAAAGGGTGCAAACGTGAAGGAAATCTTCGCAGAGCGCGAAAGAATCCAGCCGTTTAAGAAAAAAATCCTTGGAAACATCATTGCAGAAGTATTCAAGCGTTTCAAAATCACTGAAACGTCCAAAATGCTTGACCGCATGAAGGATCTAGGATTCAAATACTCTACTCGTGCCGGTATTACGGTAGGGGTTGCAGATATCGTCGTATTACCAGAGAAACAAGAGATTCTTGATAAAGCTCAAACGAAGGTTGACGGTGTCATGAAGCAATTCAGACGTGGTCTCATCACAGAAGAAGAGCGTTATGATCGTGTTATCTCAATCTGGAGTGAAGCGAAGGATGATATTCAAGGCAAGCTGATGGCATCCTTGCACCATTTAAACCCAATCTTCATGATGAGTGACTCTGGTGCCCGTGGTAACGCATCTAACTTCACGCAGCTTGCTGGTATGCGTGGTTTGATGGCCAACCCGGCTGGTCGTATTATCGAGCTCCCAATCAAGTCAAGTTTCCGTGAAGGCTTAACGGTATTGGAGTACTTCATCTCCACTCACGGTGCGCGTAAAGGTCTTGCCGATACCGCGCTTAAAACAGCTGACTCCGGTTACTTAACAAGACGTTTAGTTGACGTTGCGCAGGATGTAATCGTCCGTGAAGATGATTGCGGAACTGACCGCGGCTTGGTTGTTAAAGCTTTGAAAGATGGCACAGAGGTTATTGAACGCCTTGAAGAGCGTCTCATTGGACGTTATGCAAGGAAGAAAGTTAAACATCCTGAAACAGGCGAAGTGCTCATCAATGAGAATGAAATCTTCACAGAAGATCTCGCTCAGAAGATTGAAGAGCTTGGCATTGAAGAAGTGTCCATTCGTTCTGCCTTCACATGTAACACACGCCACGGCGTATGTAAGAAATGTTATGGACGCAACCTTGCAACTGGCCAAGAGGTTGAAGTTGGGGAAGCTGTTGGTATCATCGCGGCACAATCCATCGGTGAACCAGGTACACAGTTGACTATGCGTACATTCCATACGGGCGGTGTTGCCGGAGACGATATTACACAAGGTCTTCCGCGTATTCAGGAGTTGTTCGAGGCGCGTAATCCTAAGGGGCAGGCTGTTATTTCTGAAATCGAAGGAACGATTGTCTCTATTAACGAGATTCGCGACAAACAACAAGAAATCACCATTCAAGGTGCAGTGGAAAGCCGTTCTTACACAGCTCCATACTCTGCTCGCTTGAAAGTGAATGTGAATGATATGGTAGTTCCAGGTCAAGAGCTTACTGAAGGTTCTATTGATCCGAAAGAGCTTCTCAAGGTAACCAATGTACGCTCCGTACAAGAATACCTGTTGAAAGAAGTACAAAAAGTATACCGTATGCAAGGGGTAGAAATTGGCGACAAACACGTAGAGGTTATGGTTCGTCAAATGCTTAAGAAAATCCGTGTCATCGATGCAGGTGAAACGGATGTGCTCCCAGGTACGCTGCTTGATATCCACCAATTCACGCAAGCAAACCGAGAAGCGCTTCTTAAAGGCAAGAACCCAGCAACTGGACGTCCAGTCTTGCTCGGTATTACAAAAGCATCACTTGAAACGGATTCCTTCTTGTCTGCAGCCTCCTTCCAAGAAACAACTCGTGTTCTTACGGATGCCGCAATCAAAGGAAAACGTGACGAATTGCTCGGTCTTAAAGAAAATGTCATTATCGGTAAGCTGATCCCTGCTGGTACAGGTATGCAGCGCTATCGCAAAGCAGTTCCTGTGTTAACAGAGAAAGAAGAAACCGTTACGGCTGAATAAGCCATAGGAAGTAAGCAGCCAGATTTTCGGGTCTGGCTGCTTTCATTCCAAACGATCATCAAAAACAATAAGTTTTTTTGGTGCGATTGTTGACATGAACGATTTGAAAGTGTTACTATAGCAAAGGTGCTCCTATTAACCTGTTACTTTGGAGGATATAAAAATATGTCTTATGAAAAAGTATCTCAGGCCAAAAACCTGATAATAGGGACGAAACAAACAGTGAAAGCTCTGCGCACAGGTAATGCAGAGGCAGCCGTGATCGCGCTTGATGCGGATTCACGCGTCACAGCAAAAGTCATCGATACTGCCAATGAGTACTCAGTGCCAGTCGAATATGTAGACTCAATGAGGTTGCTCGGAAAAGCATGCAAAATTGATGTTGGAGCAGCAGCTGTTGTCATTATGAAATAGAAAACTGTTTTTGCAGTTGATGCAAAAACTTTGTTTTTACCCTTTTATGAACCACCTGGATGTGTGGGACTAGGGGAACCAATTTTGAAGGGAGGAAACATCATGCCAACTATTAACCAAT
>JAEIGA010002375.1_pt1 | contig 30094 bp, 31 predicted proteins | sample 9270691 | NCBI WGS metagenome assembly JAEIGA01 (sample SAMN17057246, study PRJNA624740) | gut metagenome | biome: biome; isolation source: fecal sample | host: Bos grunniens | place: China: Xizang | collected 2019
AAAGCCCTTTCTTTGTTTGACAAAAAAGAGTTGGACTGTTTTGAATACAAATATTTCAAAAGACAAAATAAAGAGTATTTTGAACGTTTTGATTGTTCGAGTAGAGCTTATTTTAGAAAACAAATAAAACTAATCAACTCGTTTGCTATGGCGTTAGACAATGTTGGGGTTACGGACAAATTCTTTATAGGGAACTGTCTTTCGTTAGACTTTTTCAAAGAACTACTAAAAAGGACGGTTGAATATGAAGAAAGGAGCAATAAAAACAAGCCTAAGAAAAAGCCCCTTCAAATATTACCGCCCGTAATTTCTAAGGAAAAGATAGCTTAACTATTCGTAATCGTTTTCGTCGTAATAATAGGTTTGTTTGACGGGTTTAACGTTTTTTCGAAGAGCGAGCGCAAGGGTTATTAGCCCGGCGGAGAGCAGACAAGCGATTATAGTTATGCGCAAGGTCGTTAAATTTTCGCTCGGCTCGGCTTCAGGGATAATAGGCTCTTCTTCGGGAATAAAGGTTAAAGGGTTGGGGTGATTTTCTAAGGTAAACGGAAAAAGCCCCGTTTCTTCAACGTAACCTAGACGGCCGTTAAAACATACGTAGTATAGGGTTGTTTTGGTGTTTTCGTTAACGTAATTTCCAAGAAAGGTTAGATTACGGTTTTCGAAAAGATAACAAACGGGCGAGGAAAGAGAGGGGTCGGCGTATAAAACGCACGGCGCACAGGTAGTAAGCGTTAAACGTGGATAAGGGTTGGCAACGGAAAGGTCATCTTTATATAGCATATCGAAAGGTACGTATCCGTCGATAGCAAGCGTTCCGTCGTCGCCAAGATATTCAACGTGCGCAAAAGTTTCACCTATAGATAAAACTTTAACGTAATAGGTGTAAGGCAAATAAAAAAGAAGTTGCGTGCCTAGTTGGTCTAAATAAATAGGCGTATCCGTGGTAATTACACGCAGATATTCGTTAGAAGAAAGCGCGCGCGCAATTTTTTTAGGTGTATAAAGCGCGGATAAGAACGCCGTAATCAATAGCACTATTAAAGCGGTGCGTTTAAACATAATAATTCCTCGTGTTTTTCGGTAAGCCCCATTATACAGTCAAACAAAGGGGTAAAAACCCAAAAAAACATCGCAAAAAAGGTAAATATGTAGAATGCAAAACGTTATATCACAAATCAAAAAAATAGAAGAAGAACTTCAAAAAAGAAAAGGTAAAAACAAGCTTGCAACGTATAACGTAGGCGATAAAATTCACGAAAAGCAGGTGGCGTTTCATAAATGCACTAAAAAGAACCGATGGGTTTTTGGTGGTAACCGAAGCGGAAAAACAGAGTGTGGTGCGGTAGAAGCGGTGTACTTGGCGCGCGGTATTCACCCTTATAAACAAAATAAAAATAACGTTTTCGGTTGGGTAGTATCTTTGTCGCAACAGGTTCAGCGAGACGTTGCACAAGCAAAAATATTAGACTATTTGTGCCCTTCGTGGATAGAAGACGTTACGATGCTAAGTGGTAAAAAGGACAGTTTAAGGTACGGTGTCATAGACCAAATTCGTATAAAAAACGTTTTTGGCGGAACTAGTATTATAGGTTTTAAGTCGTGCGACCAAGGTCGCGAAAAGTTTCAGGGCAGTTCGCTTGACTTCGTTTGGTTTGATGAAGAACCCCCGAAAGACGTTTACGACGAATGCCGTATGCGAGTACTCGATAAGCGTGGCGAAATATTCGGCACGATGACACCGCTTAAAGGGCTGACTTTTATTTACGATGAAATATATTTAAATTCGTTAAACAGTAAAGAAGTTTGGTACGAGTTTATGGAGTGGGGGGACAACCCCTTTTTAGACGCCGAAGAAGTAAAAGAACTTTCAGCATCCTTATCGCAAGACCAGTTAGAAAGCCGAAAATACGGTAGATTTAAAAGCGGAACGGGGTTAGTATACCCCGAGTTTGACGAAAACGTTCACGTTATAGAACCTTTTGAAGTTCCACTCGACTGGCAAGACGTCTTATCGATAGACCCAGGGCTTAACAATCCGCTTTCAGCGCATTGGTACGCGGTAGACTTTGACGGCAACGTCTATGCGGTTGCGGAGCACTACGAAGCGGGAAAGGATATTCTTTATCACTCTGAAAAAATAAAAGAAATATCTAAAAGGTTAAACTGGCATACTGATGGACAGGGCAGAATTCAAGCGTTGATAGATAGTGCGGCAAATCAAAGAACTTTGGCAAGCAACAAAAGCGTTACCGAACTGTTTTACGATTACGGAATATTGGCAAACCCCAAAGTCAACAAAGATTTGTTCAGTGGAATTCAACGGGTTAAACAGTATCTAAACGTAAATTCTTCGCACCCGAAACTATACGTTTTCAAAAGTTGCGTAAATCTTATACGCGAACTAAAAAGTTACTGGTGGGGCGACGGTGATACGCCGAAAAAATACGACGATCACTGTCTGGACGAGTTGAGATATTATTTAATGAATAAGCCTTCGCCAAAAAAGGTTAAGCAGGTAAAAACACAAATACAATTAGACAAGGAGCGAAGAATAAGAAACATAAAAAATGCGAGAAAAAACTACTGATAAAACAAGCGATAAAAAAATAAAAACCGCCCTTATCAAGAAAGCGCTAGGTTACGACTGCACGGAAGTAGTAGAAGAATACGTAAGCGGTGAAGAAGGGGAAATCAAACTAACTAAGAAAAAGGTTACCAAAAAAAACGTCCCGCCGGATATCAGCGCGATAAAAATTCTATTATGTGAAGAAGAAAAAGACCTGTCGAGCATGACGGACGAGCAACTAAACGCGGAGAAAGAGCGGTTGTTAAAATTGTTAAAAGAAAATTATTAAGGAGAAAAAAATGCAAAAGCAATCAACTACGGTTAAACTTCCCACCGACGAAAAGGAAAGGGATAAGTTTATAGCAAAACTAGTAGCAGAAACGGAAGCCGAGTTTTCAAGGCGACAAAAAATTAGGCTATCCTACGAAAGACAGTGGCAGTTAAACACCAACTTTTTAGTCGGTAACCAATACTGCGAAGTGGATAGGCGTGGCGAGATAGTCAACCAAGACAAAAATTTCTATTGGCAAAACCGCGGTGTTTTCAACCACGTTGCGCCTATTATAGAAACGCGTCTTGCGAAGTTGTCAAGAGTATCGCCGATAATTTCGGTGCGGTCTAGAACGGACGACGATAGTGACGTTCAAAACGCAACGCTTGCCGAACGTCTAGTCGAAGAAGCGTTAAATAGGATAGACGCTAAAGAAGTGGTAAGGCAAGTTACCGGTTGGAGCGAAACTTGTGGAACTGGTTTTTATAAAATCACGTGGGACGGCAACGGCGGTGACAAGATAGGCACGTTAAACGGCGAAAACGTTATGGAAGGTGAAGTAAAACTTATTCCCGTTTCGCCCTTCGAGATATTTCCCGATAATTTATATACCGAAAAATTATGCGACTTAAAGAGTATAATTCACGCCAAAGCGGTTAACGTAGACGTGATTGAAAAGATGTATTCGGTAAAATTACCCGGCGAAGAAATAGGCGTGTTCGACTTATGCGTTCAAAACAGTACTCGTAGAAAAGACGGGTTTATTAGAACGGTAAACGATTCTAAAATAGTTATCGAACGTTACGATGCGCCGACAAGCGAGTATCCAAACGGTAGATTAATAACGGTAGCGGGTGGAAAACTGCTATATTACGGCGAACTTCCGTATGTAAACGGCACACACGAAACGCGCGCTTTCCCGTTCGTAAAACAAGTTTCTATACCTGTCAACGGCTGTTTTTACGGCGCAAGCGTAATAGAAAGGCTAATCCCTATACAACGGGCTTTTAACGCGGTAAAAAATAGAAAGCACGAGTTTATAAACCGCTTATCGTCGGGGGTAATGATGGTCGAAGACGGCTCGATTAACGTAGACGATTTAGCAGAAGAAGGCTTGTCACCAGGCAAAATTTTAGTGTATAGGCAAGGCGCAAACAAGCCCGAGATATTGAGTGAAAATTCACTACCCAAAGACTTTAACGAAGAAGAGCAACGACTTCTTGAAGAATTTGTTGCGGTGAGTGGTGTAAGTGAAGTGTCAACGAGTTCTAACAACGCCAAAATATCAAGCGGAAGCGCGCTTGAAATACTTATAAGTCAAGACAACGAGCGTATGACTATGGTTGCTGAAATAATAAGAAAGTGTTATTTAGAGATTTCGCAACAAATCTTAAGACTTTACGCGCAGTTTTTGAACGGCGTTAAAGTTATAAGGAGCCAAGACGAGTTCAATAAAACCAAAATATTCTATGCGGGGAAAGATGCCTTCGCATCTGACGACGTGTATTTAGAAAACGAAAACGAACTTATTTACACACCAACGCAAAAGCGCGAAATAATTTTTAAACTTTACGAAAGCGGATTGCTTCTAAACGAAGAAGGCGTTTTACGTCCTACCGTAAAAGAAAAAGTGTTGGCACTTTTAGGCTATAAAGACTTAGACGGCAGAAAAGGCGTTTCGGGTCTACAAGAAGAAAAAGCGGTTTCAGAAAACGCTAAACTCAAAAACGGGTATCTTGCCGTAGAAGAAATAGACGACGACCAAATTCACTTAGACGAGCACACAAGGTACGTTTTAAGCGAATACGAACAGCTTAGCAAAAAGCACAAAGACAATTTAATGGCTCACATAAAAGAGCACAAAGCAAAGATAAACGGCATCAAAGCCGAAAAAGAGATTTAAGGAGAAAATCAATGGAAGAAGCAATAAATGAACAAATGGAAATATCGGCGCAACCCGCGGAGGCGGAAGAAACTTTAGGCGCGACGGACAAACCCATCTCATTAGGGAAATTTAAAGACGTGCAGTCTTTACTTTCCGCCTATAATTCTTTACAAGCTGAATTTACCAAACGCTGTCAGCGACTAAAGCAATTAGAAGGTCAACAAGTCGACAAGGAACAAGCCCCGACGCAAGAAGTTATAACGCAAGAAGAAGGTACAACTCTTTCGGAAACGGAAATACTGAAAGAATACCTTAAAGGAGTGTTACAGCTAAAACCACAAGCCGTTGTAATAGACGGCGCGGGGGCAGGGCTTTCCACCCCGCCCCAAAAAATAAAAGACGTTTCCACGGCGGGTAGTCTTGCCAGGGAAATGTTTTCAAAAAACAGCAATTAATTAAGGAGAAAACATGGCAGTAACGTTATCAAACGCAGATAAAGCGTTAAAAACATTTTATTTAGAAGCAGTTGCAGAGCAACTCAATACCAAAGCAAACCCGTTGTTATCGGCAATCGGTCAAACCACCGATGACGTATGGGGCAAAGAAGTTAAAAAACTAGCGATTTACGGTATGAACGGTGGCGTAGGTGCAGGCACGGAAGACGGCGACCTCCCCGATTCCGCATCAAACAACTACGAACAGTTTGTTGTAACCTTAAAGAACTTATACGGCACTATCGAAATTTCGGATAAAGCAGTGAGGGCGTCTGAAAACAACTCTGGCGCGTTCGTAAGTTTACTAAACGCCGAGATGGAAGGACTACTTAAAGCAAGTTCGTTCAACTTTGGCAGAATGTTGTTCGGCGACGGAAGTGGAAAACTAGCAACCGTTATATCGGCGAACTCTAACGTAGTTACGGTAGACTCGGTTAAAAACCTTATCGAAGGCATGAAAATCGACGTAAGAACTTCTACCGGCGACGTAGTTGAAGGCGCGCAAGGTAAGAGAATAATCTCTTTAGATAGAGTAAACAAAACCGTAACGTTGTCTTCAGCAGTAGCGGGGATAACCGAAGATGCAATTATAACCGTTCAAGGCTCGTTCAACAATGAAATCACCGGACTCGGCGCGATTTTCGGTTCAGGCAACACCTTGTACGGACTTGACAAGAGTAAACATTCTTGGCTTAACCCGTACGTAAAAACTTCGGCGGGCGAAATCAGTGAAAGCGTTATTCAAACGGCGCTTGACACCATCGAAGAAAACAGCGGTAGCGCGGTAAACTTTATCGTATGCTCTTGGGGTGTAAGACGTGCAATACAAAACTTATTCGCTCAAAGCAAACGTATTACCGACACGGTAGAACTAAGCGGTGGCTACAAAACTATTAGTTACAACGGAATTCCTATCGTTGCGGATAGATTTTGTCCGGAAGGAACTATGTATTTACTCAATACCGAAGACTTTAAGTTACATCAATTATGCGATTGGCAATGGCTTGAAGGTGAAGACGGAAAGGTATTAAAACAAGTAGCGGGCAAACCCGTTTACACGGCAACTTTAGTTAAATACGCAGACCTTATTTGCGCTCGTCCCATAGGACAAGGCATGATAAGCGGAATTACCGAAGCCTAAAACTGATATTGCGTCGGGCTTGCCCGACGCAATAATTAAATTACGAGGAGAAAACTTATGACCATAAAAGACATAGTAAAACTTTGTGCGGTGTATTTAAACAAAGAAGACTTACTTAAAGACGAACAATTTTTAAGCAACCAGGCGCTTAGAGAAACCAACGTGCTAACCGTGTGCGCCAACGTGGTGATAAGCGAGTTAGCCTGTTCGTATTTACCGCTTATAAAGAGTGAAAAGGTTACGGCAAACGGAAAAAGAGTGTATTATTCATCGCTAAACGAAAGGGCGCTTGAAATACTTTCCGTAAAAGACGAGCAGGGGGAAGACCTTTCGTTCACGGTGTTAAACGAATACGTTACGGTTCCGCAATCACAGGTGGTGGTGGAGTATAGGTATTTACCGTCCAACTACGGCTTGTGCGATGAAATCGGGTACGCGGAAGAAAAAGTTCCCTTACGTCTTATCGCATACGGCACTATTGCGGAATATCTTTTGACAGAGCGCGCTTTTGAAGAAAGCCTAACTTGGCGCAACCGTTATAACGATATGCTTTCAATAATGGTTTTGCCAAAGAATTCAAAGATAAGACCAAGGAGTTTCGTATGAGAAATATAACAATAACACCTGTGCACAAAGAAGAACGCACGTTAAAGATAAAAGACTTCTCTTTTTATACTGATTTTGCAGTTAATACTTACGCCGAAGAAAAGTTATACTCGGCAAAAATGGGCGAAGAACTTTTATGCGCAAGCGAAAACGGGTTTAGCAAAATTTATAGTTGTCAAAACAAAATTTTGTTATACGGGAAAGACGGTAAAATTTATCAGTTCAAAAATGGTAAATTCGTAGAGTTCAGCATGCAAAAGTTCCACTCTGCCCCCGAAATTTTTTCCGTAACGTTATCGGGCGTACCGTCGGTGGCAATAGCCGAAAACGGCCACGGCGTTATCGTTGGCGACAGCCATGCTTACGTAACGTTACCAAAGGGGAACGGCTACTTATATTATAACGGCGTGTTGTTTTGTGCTGACGGCGATAAAATCCGTTTCGGTGGCGATTTCGATTATTCGGGTTACACGGTAAATTTAAAAACGGCGGGATTTATAGGCGTTTACGGTAAAGGGAAAATACTAAAACTTATTTCGGCGCAAGACAAAATCATAGTTTTTTGTCAGCACGGGATAGCCTACTTATACCCCGAAGGCGACAGGTTTGAATATCGCCTAGAAACGACCACTTTTGAGTTTAGCGGTGTAGATGAAAAATCTATTGTTAGTTTTAACGGTTGCACGTATTTTTTGCGCAACGGTAAACTTTGCGTCTTTTCATCAACCGGAATAAACGAATTATCTCTTCCTTCTCGCCCGTTAAACTGCATATCTAACGCCGTAAACTATTACGGACTTTGTATGTTTAATTACGGCGACGGCGTTTTCGTTTTCGACACGGTAAAGAAAAACAGTTTTTATCTTCCTGCAAAAGCCTTATCAATCGCAACGGGCGGGTATTTTTTGACGGAAAAGGGCGAAATAAAAGTCTTTTCACTAGTCAAAAACGCCTATGACGGCAGTTGGGAAAGCCTTCCGTTAGACCTAGGTACGTACGAAGAAAAAACCGTTTATAGAATAGTGTTTTATTGCTCTGCGCCTGTAACTTTGCGAATAAAAAGCGAGCGCGGTGAGAGAGAAATTCGTAGTGACGGCGGACTGAAGAGCGCGAGAATATCTTTGCTAGGCAAAACGTTTTCTTTAACTGTAAACGGCGACAGTGCGGAAGTTTCGGGAATTAAAATTTATTATAGGATATAGGAGATACGACAATGGAATTTCAAACACCCACAAGCAGAGAAGAGATGTACGAAATTTTGCACGAAATATTCTATCATTATAGGTTTAGACCTATAGTGTACGAACCAAAAGAACTCGACAAAATAGAACTGCCCCGAATGGAATATCAAACTCCAACTGAAGAGCAGTTTGTAGAGAACGCGACCAAAAGGTTGTCTGGCAAGCATTTAAGAGAGATAAGCGAAAAGGAAAAAGAATTAGACAAAGAGATTTTAGAAAAACAAATTCAGTATGATAAAATCGATTTAAATACCGAAAGTTTAATGGCCAAAATTCGTGCGCTATACGAGGAGAACGCAAAAAGAGTTCAAAACGAAACCGTTAAGCGTGGCGTAGGCTATTCGGATATAATTTTAGAAAAGATTTCAAACGTTTATCTTGAACGCGACGAAAAAATTCTTTCGCTTTTGACTTCGGCTTCGCAAGAGAAAACCGCTCTCGAATCGCAAATAAACGCACTTAAAGCGCAAAAAAACGGCTTAAACGAATTTTTCGCGCCCGTGCACGCTAAGGAGATAGAGCAAATGGTTATTGAACTAAAAGAGAACGAACAAAAAGTTTCGCGCGAGGTGTTCGAATATAACAACGAACTGTTCCGTAAAGAACAAACCTACGCTAATTCTCTCATAAGCCAAAACGCTCATTTAGAACTAAGCTACATAGAAATTCGTTCTAAGGGCTACTCTAAAGACGAATTAATAGAAATGGGCTACTATAACGCGGTTATGAAATGCGTCAACGATTATTACGGCACTCTAAACGCCGTTACGGCGTACAACGAGTTCTCTCAGGACACCAAAGTCATCGTGTATTTAGAGGACTATTACGAAGAAATGCTTTATCTATATAAAATTAGAGCAAACGCAACTTAATTAGAAACGGTTAAACGCCACGCGCGGTTAACCGTTTTTTATATTTCTCGCCTTGACAAAAAATAAAGTATATAATATAATAATTTTTATGAGTAAGAAAGTAAAAATAGGCAATTTAACAATCGGTGGCGGTGAAAAAATAGCCATTCAAACCATGTCGGTTTATAGGTTAAGCGACACTGTTAACGCAATTCGCACAACGAAAGAACTTGAAAGAGAAGGTTGCGATATTATAAGATTTTCCGTTCTTGACGAAAGGGACGCTAAAGCAATATCCCAAATAAAAAAGGATATAAAAATACCTATCGTTGCGGATATTCACTTTGATTATCGTTTGGCTTTATCGAGCATAGAAAACGGTGCGGACAAAATTCGTATTAATCCCGGCAACGTCGGTGGAGAAGATAAACTTTCACTAGTTGCGAAAGCGCTAAAAGAAAGTGGCGTGCCCGTGCGAGTTGGCTCAAACACGGGCAGTATAGAAAAAGAGTTTTTACAAAAATACGGTAGGAACGAAATTGCGCTTGGCGAAAGCGCGTTAAAAAGCGTAAGCATACTAGAAAAACACGGTGTTGAAAACATAGTAGTTTCAGTAAAAGCGTCGTCCGTTCCGCTTACCGTAAAAGCGTACGAATACGTTGCTAAACGGACCAATTATCCACTTCATTTAGGGGTAACCGAAGCGGGTACGGAGTATAACGGGGTTGTAAAAAGCAGTATGGCTATAGGCTCGCTACTTCTTAACGGGATAGGCGACACTATACGCGTTAGTTTGTCGGCAGACCCTAAAAAAGAACTAAAAGCAGGCAAAGCCATTTTGTCGGGCTTAAACTTGATAAACGAAGGCGTGAAAATTGTGGCATGCCCAACTTGCGGTAGATGCGAGTGGGAGTGCATGTCGTTTGCCCAAGCGGTAGAAGATTACGTTTCGGGGGTTAAAACCCCGCTTAAAATCGCCGTTATGGGTTGCGTAGTAAACGGCCCGGGCGAAGCGCAAGACGCTGATTTAGGTATCGCCGGTGGAAAGGATTGTTGTGTAATATTCAAAAAGGGCGAAATAATAAAAAAGGTAAAAAAAGAAAAAGTTCAAGAAGAATTTTTTAAGGAAATAGACAAATGTTTACGGTAAAAAAAGGCACGGAATTTATAAACGACGTTCGTGCGTTAGACGAAAGCTTAAAAAATATACGAATTTCAAGCATACAAGTAAACAAAGCAGATTTATCGGTGGAGTATAATTTTATATGCGACGAAACGGTTAGCGCCGAGCTTAAAGAAAAAATACTAAGAGAAGCCGAAAAAATAACGTCGAAAACGTTTAGGGGCGTTACGGTTACTATCAAGAAAATCGTTTCGAACGACCAACTCGTCAACAACGAAATATACAATTATTTAAGTAAAAGCTACCCGTCGATATCCATATTTTTAAAGGATACCGACGTTCGTTCTACGGTGTTTGGAAATCTTGTAAAATACGTAGTAAGGCTTACGCAAGATGGGGCGGAATACGTTTCTAAAAACGGCGTACTCAATAAAATGAACGAATTTTTAAAAACAAGATTTTGTTCGGATTTTGCGGGTACGGTGGAGATTAAACAGGCGGAAGAAAACGTTAGTTTGCTTAGCGAACAAGTATATCTTGACCATTTAGAGAAGATAGAGCACCGCACGATAAAGGTAGAAGACGTAGTTGCTATCGACGATATAAGAATGGGTAATATTGCAACGTATATAGAAGACGTTACGTCGGGCGACGTGATAGTTTGCGGAACGATAACCGACGTAGCGGAGCGAATGACCAAAACGGGAAAACCCTTTTTCGTGTTTCATATAGACGACACTACGGGGAAAACGAGTGGCGTGTATTTTACCAAAAAGGCAACCTACCCGAAGATAAAGAATTTAAAAGTTGGCGATTGCATAATTGCAAGGGGTAACTTAGGCGAATATAACGGCAGGAAATCTTTTACTTTCGAGAAGATAAACTATTGTGTTTTCCCCAAGGACTTTGTAAAGAAGGATAAGTACAAGAAGACTGCACCGGCGGAGTATAAAACGGTGTTTCCAGAGAAAGCCGAAACCATAAAAATAGCCAGCGTGTTTGATAGCGACTTGTTGCCCGAAGTATTAACTCAAAAGGAGTACGTGGTATTCGATTTAGAGACTACGGGGCTAGACGTTATGAACAACGGCATAACGGAGATAGGCGCGGTAAAGATAAAAAACGGGCGGGTGAGCGAACAGTTTACCACGTTGGTTAAGCCCGATTACCCTATTACTGAAGAGATAACTAAAATCACGGGCATAACGGAAGAAATGGTGGCAAAAAGCCCAAGGATAACCGCCGTTATAGGCGATTTTATGAAATTTATACAAAACACCACCTTGGTTGCGCATAACGCCGACTTCGACATGAAATTTATCAAAAGGTTCGCAGGCGCAGAAGACTACGAAGTAAAAAACCCCGTGCTTGACACGTTAGAACTTGCGAGAGCGCAACTTCCCTTTTTAAGAAGGCACGATTTACATACTTTGGCAGACCATTTCGGCATAGTGTTCCGCCACCACCGCGCGCTAAGCGATTCTCTTGCTACGGCGGAGATTTTTATTGAACTTATGAAAGAAAAGAGCAAAAAAGACGCGCAAAAATAAAAAGTTGGAAAAAACGCTTGCCAAAACGGATATAATATGATAATATTATGTTACTCAAATAGTAACGCTTTTCTTATGAGAACGGAACTTCCCGTTCTCATAATTTTTTAAGGGGAGCGAAAAGGGAGAACGGCATTGAAGATAAAACCTAAGAACGAAATTTTTTCGTTGTGTGAAAAGGTGGCAAGCCCGCTCGGTATAGAAGTGGTGGAGATAGAGTTTAAGCAAGGCAAAAACCCGTCGCTAACCGTGTATATCGATAAAGAGGGCGGTGTGGACTTAGACAGTTGTGAAAAGTTTCATCGCGCGGTAGACTTACCGTTAGACGAGTTAGACCCAACCTACGGCGCACCGTATACGTTAAACGTATCAAGCCTTGGCGTAGACAGACCGTTTAGGACGGAAAAAGATTTTTTGTCGCATATAGGCGAAATGGTAGAAATAAAACTGTATTCGTCGATAAGGGGCAAAAAGCAGTTTGACGGCGTGTTGTGTTCTTACACTCCAGAAGCTATAACCGTTAGGGTAAACGACAAGGACACTTTCACGATAGATATAAAAAACATAGTCAAAATAAACGAATATATTGACTTTGAATAGATAAAAAATTCAACACGATAATTTTAAGGAGAACGAAAAATGATAAATCAAGACTTCTTTTCAGCACTTGAAGACTTAGAAAGAGAAAAGGGCATTTCGCAAGAATTGTTCATCAACGCGCTTGAAACGGCGCTTGTATCGGCTTACAAAAAAGCCACCGGAGAAACGGGCGGAATATTAGTTAAACTCACCCCGGAAAAGAAAACCATAAAGATTTACAGCACCAAAAACGTTGTAGAAACTGTGACCGATCCGGACAAAGAAATAAGCGTAGAAGACGCTGTTTTAATCAAAAAGAGTAGTAAAGCGGGCGACGTATTGTCTACCGAAATTGCGACGAAAAACTTTGGTAGAATAGCGGCTCAAACGGCAAAACAAATAATAATGCAAAAACTTCGTGAAATCGAACGCGACAACACCGTTAGCGAGTTTGAAGATAAAGAAGGCGAGTTGATGACTTGTAGCGTAAGAAGCGTTGAAGACGGAAACGTTTACGTAGAAATCGGCGGAAGCCAAATCGAAGGTATAATGATGCCGAAAGATCAAGTTCCGGGTGAAAAATACGAAGTTAACCAAAAACTTAACGTTTACGTTAAAAAGGTTAAAAATTCAGGTAAGGTTGCTCAAATCATCGTATCAAGAACGGCAAACGGCTTGGTTAAACGTCTTTTTGAGAACGAAGTTCCCGAAATCAAGCAAGGCTTGGTTACCATAAAAGGCATAGCGAGAGACCCTGGTCAAAGGACTAAAATTGCTATATATAGCGAAGACCCTGCAATAGACGCTTTGGGCGCATGCGTGGGTAATAAAGGCGCAAGGGTAAACGCGATAGTAGAGCAACTCGGCGGAGAAAAGATAGACATAATTCCATGGAGCGAAAATCCGCTTGAATTCATAGCGAAAGCGTTATCTCCCGCAAAAGTAATCAAAGTAGAACAACTAGAAGGCGATAATTCTGCAAGGGTTATCGTTCCCGACGATAAATTATCTCTTGCAATCGGTAGAAGCGGTCAAAACGCAAGACTTGCGGTTAGACTAACCGGTTGGAAAATAGACGTTAAGAGTGAAAGCATGGTTCCCGCAACCGAAATAGAAGGGACAACGGGTTTAGAAGAAATTTAAGCAAAAGGAACTAAAAAGATGGTAAAGAAAATCCCGATGCGGACGTGTATAGCGTGCAAAGCGGTTAAGCCGAAGAAAGAACTTATTCGCATAGTAAAAAACGAACAAGGCGTTAGTTTAGACTTAACAGGCAAGAAAAACGGGCGTGGAGCATACGTTTGTAGCGATATAGAGTGCATAAAAAAACTTAAGAAAAGCAAGGCGTTACAGCGCGCGTTCGAATGCCCCGTAGCAGACGAGACGTATGCTGTGATAGAGGAGGAGTTCCTTGGAAAACAAAACTAAAACGGCAACGTATTTAGGCTTTGCAATAAAAGCGGGCAAAATTAAAACGGGCGCAAACGCGGTGGCAACGCTAAAACGTGCGAGCCTAGTGATAGTATGCAAAACGGCATCTGAAAACACGGTGGACGTGGCTAAGAGTTTAGCGCGCAAACTTTCGTGTCCGATACTAAAAACGCAAAGTTTTATTTTGAGCGATTTTTTACACAAGGAAAACGCAAAGGTAACCGCCGTAACCGACAAGAGTTTGGCAAAAGCGATTATCTCGCAAACGGAAAAGGATTTTATCGAGTTGAATTAGGAGAATAAAATGGCTGAAAAAAGAGAAATGCATAACGAGAATATAAAAAAGTCGAAAGAATTGCTAGACGGCGCAAGTTTTTCAGGTATAAAGGAAAGCGCGGAAAGTTTGAGCAAACAACTATTGCAGTTTAGACTAGAATTAAACGCAAGGTTAGTTAAACTTCAAGAAGAACCGACCGTTCCAGAAAAACAAGAAGAAGTAGCGGTAAAAACTTCGGTAAAAGAACCGCAAAAAGAGACGGTAGAAGAAGTAGTAGTAGCGAAGGTAGAAGAGATTGCTAAAATCGAAATAAAAGAAGAAACCCCGTCTAAAGTCGACAAGGAAAAGGCTGAGCCGATAGTGGAAAAAACCAAACCTGAAGTGAAAGAAGAAAAGGCGCAAGAACCACCGCGTCCGTCTTTCATAGTTCGTCGTGAAGGCAAAGAATCCGTTCGTCCGCAAAGGGCGGAATATCGTCCGCAACAGGACAATCGTTCTCGTGCGCAAAACGATTTTAAAGCTCGTCCACAAGGCGATAAGCAAAACAAGGGAATGGGTTCGTTCTCTCAAAGCGGTCGTGCACCCAAACAAAGAGAAACTTACGTAGCACCACCTATTGTTCCTACGGCAAACGATAAGCGTTCGTTTAACAAGAAAAAACAAAATGGCGAAAGGAACTACGAAGAAAAGCACGTTCTAAACAAGCGCTCGCTTATACGTAACCAAGTTGACGTTGACGATTTTGACGAGAACAAAACTGGTTACAGAAAATTCCGTCCGGTAAAAAAAGAAAAGAAGACGGAAGTTAACGTTATAAAAATAGAAAAGGCGGTAATAAACACCGAAATTATCCCACTTAAAGTATTGAGCGAAAAGATAGGTATCACCGCAGCCGAAATAACCAAAAGGCTTTTCAAAGAAGGCATAATGAAAACTATAAACGACTCTATCGATTTCGATACTGCGGCGTTTATAGCGGACGATTTAGGGATTGAATTAGAACTCAAACTCGACAAGACGGCGGAAGACGTGTTAAGCGAAGGTTTCGACCAAGCCGACGATAGCGGAAACTTGGTAACCCGTCCACCCGTAGTAACGGTTATGGGTCACGTTGACCACGGTAAAACTTCTATTCTAGATAGAATAAGAAAGGCAAACGTAACCGCGGGCGAAGCAGGTGGTATAACTCAACATATCGGCGCATACCAAGTATCCGTTGGCGGAAAACAAATAACCTTCTTAGACACACCCGGTCACGCAGCGTTCACCGCGATGCGTGCAAGGGGCGCGCAAGTAACCGATATAGCCGTATTAGTAGTTGCGGCGGACGACGGCATAATGCCACAAACGGTAGAAGCGATAAATCACGCCAAAGCGGCTGACGTTCCAATAATTGTAGCGGTAAACAAGATAGATAAACCCGAAGCGAATTTAGACAGAGTTAAAACTCAACTTACTGAAAACGGTTTGTTGCCTGAAGAATGGGGTGGCGACGTAATAGTATGTCCCGTTTCGGCAAAAACGGGCGCAGGGTTTGACGAACTTTTAGAGAGCATTAACCTTATAGCAGAAATAAAAGATTTAAAAGCAAATCCCGATAGAAAGGCGAAAGGCGTTGTAGTAGAAGCAAAATTAGACCAAAGCAAAGGACCTATTGCAACTATACTCGTACAAAACGGCACGCTTAAAGTATCGGATAGCGTTATCGTAGGCTTGGTAACGGGTAAAATTAGGGCGATGACCGATGATAAAGGAAGAAGAGTAACTTCTGCAGGTCCGTCCGCACCGGTATCCATAATGGGGTTAGACGAAGTACCAAACGCAGGCGACGTATTGTTTGCGGTTGAACAAGAAAAACTAATCAAAATGGTTGCCGAAGAGCGTAAGAACAAAGAAAGAGAGAACATGATAAAAGCGTCGCAAAAGGTAACGCTTGACGACGTGTTTAACAAGATTGCCGAAGGAGATATGAAAGTTCTTAACCTAATCGTTAAGGCGGACGTTCAAGGTTCGGTAGAAGCGGTAAAACAATCGTTAGAAAAACTGTCTAACGAGCAAGTTCGCGTTAACGTAATACACGCGGCGGCGGGCGCAATTAAAGAATCGGATATAATGCTTGCCGAATCTTCGAACGCGGTAATAATAGGCTTTAACGTGCGTCCCGACTCTAACGCAAAACAAATAGCGGAGAAGAGCGGGGTAGACGTTAAACTTTACCGAGTAATATACGAAGCGATAGAAGACGTAGAGCGTGCGCTTAAAGGTATGCTCGCACCCAAGTTTACCGAAGTATATTTGGGCAAGGCTGAAGTTAGAGAAGTATTCAAGATTTCAGGCGTTGGTCAAGTTGCGGGCTGTTACGTTACCGAAGGTAAGATTGCAAGAGCGGGCAAACTTCGTATTTATCGCGACGACGTAATGATTTGCGAAGGCAACGTTAACCAATTAAAGAGATTTAAAGACGACGTTAAAGAAGTTCAAGCAGGTTTCGAGTGTGGTATTTCAATCGAAAGATTTAACGATATTAAGATCGGCGACTTTATTGAAAGCTATCTCGTAGAACAAACTCAAGAATAACGTAAAATTAAGGGGAAAAAATGAAAAGACAAGTGAGTAGAACGGAAAAATTGAACGCCGAGTTCCAAAAAGATATTTACGAAGTAATAACTAAACGGCTAAAAAATCCGCTAATAACCGAAATGTTTTCGATACTCCGCGTGGATACGAGTAAAGACTTATCTCACGCAAAGGTATTCGTTTCCGTTTATTCGGTAAACGAAGAAAAAAAGAACGTCACTTTTTCCGCAATAGTGGACGATGCAAAGCGTATTCGTTACGAACTAGCAAAAATCACGTCAACTAGAACGGTGCCCGAACTTCACTTTTTTCTAGACGATTCTATGGAATATAGCGATAAAATGAACAAATTGTTCACGCAAATAAAAAGGGAGAGCAAGAGTGATAACGATTAAATCTCTTTGTGAAAAACTTAAAAAAGAAAAAAAGGTGGCTATATTTTCGCACGTTCGACCGGACGGTGATACCGTGGGCAGTACTCTTGCGCTAAAACTAGCGCTTGAAAAACTCGATATCGTTGCCGACGTTTATTGTGAAGAAGGTATTCCGCCGAAATATTCTTTTATCAAAGGTGTTTTGGACTATAAAAATCAACTTTCGGGTGAGTATTCGGCTTTCATAGCGTTAGACTGTGCAGATCCGCAAAGGCTAGGCGTTTTCGCCGTTGATTTTTTGTCTAAGAATAATACCTATAACGTAGACCACCACGTTTCAAACGTGGGGTACGCTAAGTTTAACTACGTAAAGTGTTCTTCGTCTAACTGTGAAAACATCTTTGATATAATAAAAGAACTTTCCGTTCCTCTAGATGAAGATATTGCAACCGCGCTCGCAACGGGCGTTGTTTCGGACACGGGTAACTTTAAGCACAAAAACGTTCAGTCGGAAACTTTTTCAGTCGCAAGCGAGCTAAAATCGGCTGGCGCAGACTTTAATTTGATAATTAATAAGGCGTTCCAAGAACAAAGTAAGCAACGCGCCAAACTATTTGGAACGGTTATGAATAAAATTAGATACTTTTTGGGCGACAGGCTCGCCGTTGCGTCGGTGCTTGATAGCGACCTAAAAAACTCAGGCGCTCGTCCAGATGAAACGGAAGGGTTTATCGACTTCGTTATGGGGATAGACGTCGTAGAAGTGGGCGTTTGTATACTCGAAACGGGCAAGAACAAGTTTAAATGTTCCTTCCGTTCAAAAGGAGTTAACGTCAACGAAATTGCTCTAACTTTCGGCGGTGGCGGGCACGTTCTTGCAAGCGGTTGTCAAATCCAAGGCGAATACGAAGAAGTGGTGGATAAAATAAGGTATGCCGTGCATCAGCACTTACCGGAATAAAAAATGAAAGGTTTTATAAACGTAATAAAGCCCGAGGGTATGAGTTCAGCATACGCCGTGGGCGCCCTTAAGAAAAAACTTAATCTTCCGTGTGGACATATGGGCACGTTAGACCCTATGGCAAGCGGGGTTTTACCCGTTGGCGTGGGTAAGGCTAGTAGGCTATTCGATTATTTGCTGGACAAGACTAAAACGTATATCGCAACTTTTAGGTTTGGTTACGATAGCGATACGCTAGATATAACGGGTAAAGTTGAAAAGGTGGACGATGGTTTGGTAGACGAGAGCGCAGTTAAACAAGCGCTAAAACTTTTTATCGGTGAAATAGACCAAGTCCCCCCGAACTACTCTGCAAAGTGTGTTGACGGCAAACGCGGTTATCAACTTGCAAGGTCGGGCGTTGAATTTTCGCTTCCGCCAAAAAAGGTAACCATTATAGAGTTTGAACTAATTAATCGGTTATCGGATAGCGATTTTCAGTTTAAGATAGTGTGTAAAGGCGGGACGTATATTCGTTCGCTTGCTAGGGATTTAGGCAAGGCGTTAAACACGTCGGCTATAATGACGGCACTTGATAGAACGGAGAGCGGAGTTTTTAGTTACGAAAACGGAATAACTGTAGAAGAATTAAAATCTACGCCCGATATAGAAAAATATTTAATTCCCGCAGACAGCGTTATATCGTTTGAAAAGGTGGTGCTAACGAACGAGCAAGCCACCAGGATTTTAAACGGATTATTCGACGAGTATCCGCTTAGCGACGGGTTTTATAGAGTATATAACGGCAAAGAATTTTGGGGCGTTGGCAAGGTAGAGAATAAAATTTTAAAAATAAAATCGTATGTTAGATAATAATATCTCGCCCGTATGTATTGCGCTCGGTTATTTCGACGGAGTGCATTTAGGGCATCAAAAGGTAATAGAGTGCGCGGTGCAACTTTCAAAAAAACTAGAGTGTAATTGCGTAGTGTTTTCTTTCGACGGCAACTTAAAACGCCTTCTTGGTAACAATGAAGGTAAGTTTTTGTATTCAACGGCAGAGCGAGAGAGTTTGATAGAAAGCGTTGGCGCTTCATCGCTGTTCGAAAAGGCTAATAAAACCTTTTTAAGCAAGGGTAAGCGCGCGTTCTTAAATTACTTAAACAAGAAATTTTTAGTTAAAGGGTACGTTTGCGGTTACGACTATCGTTTCGGTAAAGGTGGGAAAGGCGATACCAACTATCTAACCGAATACGCTAGAGCGCACGGGCAAGAGTGTATAATCGTTCCGCCGGTTAGTTTAGACGGTGAAACGGTATCTACGACGGAGATAAAGAATTTACTTTCCACAGGTAACGTAGAAAAGGCAAAACTTTTCTTAGGCAAACCGTATTCGATTACGGGCATGGTAAAAAGTGGTAGAAAAGTGGGCAGAGATTTAGGCTTTCCCACCGTCAATATTAAACCCGAAAAGGATAGGGCGCAACTCAAATTCGGCGTATATTCGGGCTTTGCAAGGTTTGGCGGGAAAAAATATTCGGCAATAATAAACTACGGCACTCGTCCGACTTTTTGCAAGGGCGAAGCGGTGGTAGAAGCGCACTTAGTAGATTTTTCATCTAATATATACGGTGAAAAAATAACCGTATTTTTCGAAAAATTTGTTAGAGAAGAAAAAAAGTTTTTAAATCGAGCAGAACTGATAAAACAAATAAAAAAGGATTTAGAAACGTTAAAGGAAATATAAAATGTTAAAATTTGGGCCTAGTGGCAACTCGCAAGCATTTTACGACGCGGGGCTTAAAAGCAGTGAACAATCGGCGGTATGGGTAAAGAACATGGGGCTAGATTGTTTCGAATATTCTTTCGGTAGGGGCATTTCAATTAGTAACGAAAAAGCCGTTGAAATAGGCAAAGCGTTTGCCGAACAAGGCATTTCTATAAGCGTACACGCGCCGTATTATATCAACCTAGCCAACGAAAGTGACGAAATGGCTGAAAAGTCTTTCGGGTATATTTTAGAGTCGGCAAAGAAAGTTCTTTTAATGGGCGGAAACAGGGTAATATTTCACCCCGCGTCCATGGGCAAACAAACGCGAGAGAACGCCGTTAAACTAACGCAAAAACGGTTTGATATTTTAACCGAAAAAATATATTCGCAAGGTCTAGAAAATGTAATATTTTGTCCCGAGACAATGGGTAAACACGCTCAAATCGGTACGATAGAAGAAGTGGCTTCCTTTTGCAAATCGGATAAAATTTACGTTCCGTGCATAGATTTCGGGCACGTTAACGCAAGGGAGTGCGGAAGTTTAAAAACCGAAGCCGATTATTTGAGTAGACTAGAATACTTAAAAAGCGAACTTCCAAGAGAGCAAATTCAAAATTTCCATATCCATTTTTCCAAAATAGAGTATTCAACGAAAGGCGAAGTAAAACATCTAACGTTTGAAGACCAAGTATTCGGCCCAGCTTTCGAGCCGTTAGCAAAAGCGTTAAAGAAAACGGGCTTAACCCCCGTGATAATATGCGAGTCACAAGGAACGCAAGATATCGACGCTAAATGGATGAAAGAAGTTTACCAGTCTAGTATATAAATAAAAGTATTGACTTATAGTGAAATATTTGATAAAATAAAAGGAGTTAAAAGTGCTTTTGGATACAGCCTATCTTTTTACCGATATAACTGCAAGAAGATATTTTTCAGGCGTTAACGTAGACGAAGGCGTGTTAGTAATATTTAACGGTAAATCGGTTTATTTTACGGACGCGCGTTATAACCAAGCGGTTAAAGAAAAACTGCAAAGCACCGATATAGGAAGCCGTTTACTAAAAGATAACGGCACTGTTAAAGATTACGTCACTTCGCTGGGCGCAAAATCGCTTGCAATAGACTATTCTACGGTAACGGTAAAAAAATATAACGAATATAAGTCTTGGGGACTAGAAATAATCGATAGTAGCGAAGAGATAGAAAGACTTCGCAGTATAAAAAAGCCTAACGAGATAAAGAATATAAAAAAGGCTTGTGAAATAGCCCAAAAATGTTTCTATCTTGCGTTGCCGTATATTAAAGAAGGCGTAACGGAAGAGCAAATAAAAGAAAAACTAAACAAACTCTATAAAAAATTCGGCGCGGAGGGGGAGAGTTTTAGTACGATAGTCGCGTTCGGCAAAAACAGCGCAATCCCTCATCACGAAACGGGCAAGACCAAACTTAAAAAAGACGCGGTGGTTTTAATTGACACGGGTTGTATAGTTAACGGTTATCGTTCGGATTTAACAAGAACGCTGTTTTTCGGTACTCCCGATAAAGAGTTTGTTAGATGTTACGACGCGGTGCTTTCGGCAAACGAAAAGAGTATAGAATTTGCAAAAGAAGGCGTTGAGTGTTCAACGATTCATCAAACGGCGGTAGTGCAACTTAAAAAGCACTATGTAGATGAATATTTTACGCATTCGCTTGGTCACGGCGTAGGGCTAGAAATACACGAGAGCCCAACGTTAAGCGCAAAAAGTGACGTGGTGATGGAAAACGATATGGTGTTTACGATAGAGCCGGGCGTGTATATAAACGGCAAGTTCGGTATACGGATAGAAGACACCGTGGTAATGGAAAACGGCAAGGCGCAAAGGCTATTTACCGATGATAAGAAACTTATAGTTTTGTAAAAACGAAAACATATAAACAAATTAAGGAGAAAAAACAACAATGATACAAGCAGGCGATTTTAGAAAAGGCGTAACTTTCGAATACGAATCAGGCATCTACACCATAGTAGATTTCCAACACGTAAAACCGGGCAAAGGCGCGGCGTTCGTTAGAACGAAAATGAAAAACGTGGTAACCGGTTCAGTACTCGAAAAAACGTGGAACCCCACCGAAAAGGTGCAAGAAGCACACATAGAAACCAAGAATATGACCTATTCATATAACGACGGTGAGTTGTATTATTTTATGGACCAAGAATACAACTTAACGCCCCTTAACTACGAACAAGTAGAAGAAACGTTAAAATATATTAAAGAAAACGACCCTGTTATAGTTAAATTCTATAAAGGCGTAGCGTTCTCGGTAGATTGCGAAAACTTCGTAGTATTAAGAGTAACGCAAGCAGACCCTGGCGTAAAGGGCAACACGGCAACCAACGCTACTAAAGACGCTATATTAGAAACGGGCGCAAAAATTCAAGTACCTATGTTCGTAAACGAAGGTGAACTAATTAGAGTTGACACGAGAACGGGCGAATATATGGAACGTGTTAAAGGCTAAAAATAAAAACCGTACGTACCCGCAATTTTTTTGCGGGTACTTGCAATTAAAGGAGAAAAACCTTGAAAACAGCTATAGTAACGGGCGCAAGTGGCGGAATAGGCTCTGCCACGGTTTTATCGTTGCTCGAAAACGAATATTACGTGGTGGCGTTTTATAATACGAACGAAAGTGGTATAAACGACCTTATTAGAAAAGCCGAAAAGATAGAAAAAAGGGACTATTTACACACTATTCGTGCGGATTTTTCGTCGACTGTAAGCATAAAATCTGGTTTCGATTTAGTTCCGTCGTTTATCAAGCACATAGACCTTTTGGTAAATAACGCAGGCGTTAGTCTAATCAAACAATCGGTAGACACAACGGAAGAAGAATTCGATAGGGTGTTTGCCGTTAATATGAAATCGGTTTTCACGCTCACAAATCTTGTTTTACCCGGTATGATAGAAAGGAAAAGCGGTTGTATAATAAATATAAGTTCCGTTTGGGGCGAAGTCGGTGCTAGTTTAGAAACCGTTTATTCGGCATCTAAAAGCGCGGTTATCGGCTACACTAAGGCGTTATCAAAGGAACTTGCGCCGTCACAAATACGAGTAAATTGTATATGCCCGGGCGTTATCGACACAAAGATGAACGATTGTTTTACGGAAGAAGAAAGACGTGAAATAATCGCCGAAATTCCGCTTGGCAGAATGGGTAGGGCGGAAGAGATAGTAAGTTTGATAAACTACTTGGTTACGGCGGAGTATACTACGGGGCAAGTGCTTGTAGTTGACGGCGGGTACGCTAAATAGTTTAGCCTATATGATTAACTTATATTGTTAAGCCGAACTAATCAAAACGGTAGAAAGTGAAAAAACGCTTGTAAAACATTGATAAAAAAGCAAAAAAACATAAACAAACAAACTAATTAAGGTATAAAAAAAACTAAAGGGTTAAAACTTGACAAAAATTCTAAATTATATCATAATTTAACCGTAAAAAACAAGGGCTAAAAGCCGAAAGGAGAAGAAGATGTTAACAGCAATATGCGGTATAAACTGGGGTGACGAAGGAAAGGGAAGAATGGTAGACCTTCTTTCAAGTGATTACGACGTGGTAGTTAGATACCAAGGCGGAAACAACGCGGGGCATACCGTTATAAATGAACGTGGTAAATTCGTATTAAACTTGTTGCCTTCGGGTATACTTCGTGAAGAAGTAGTGAACGTAATGGGCAACGGAATGGTAGTAGACATAAAGCATCTCGTAGAAGAGATGGGAAGATTGCAATCGGCGGGTATCAAGATTACGCCTGCAAACTTAAAGATAAGTGATAGAGCGGTTATAACCATGCCGTACAACGTAATGCAAGACTGCTTAGAAGAAGCGCGACTTGCTGATAAAAAATACGGTTCAACCAAACGTGGCATAGGCCCTATATACGGCGATAAATATATGAAAAAAGCGGTAAGAATGGGCGAACTTTTCGACTTAGAAATGCTTAGAGAAAGGTTAAAAGACATTGTTGAATGGAAAAACTTGACCATAAGCAACGTGTATAACGCAGAGCCTGTAACGTTAGACGGTATGATGGAATACCTTACCGAATACGGCAAAAAACTATTGCCTTTCGTTTGCGACACGGGTTTATATTTAAACGAAGCGAACAAGCAAGGTAAAAAAATAATGTTTGAAGCGCAACTCGGCGCACTTCGTGACATAGACTTTGGTATTTATCCTTATACTTCAAGTTCAAACACCATAGCGTCGTACGCACCAATAGGCGCAGGCGTGCCCAACTTAAAATTAGACCTTTCGATAGGTATAATGAAAGCGTATTCTACTTGCGTTGGTGAAGGACCTTTCACCGTTGAATATTTTGGTGAAAAGGCAGAAGAACTAAGAAAAGCAGGCGGAGAATACGGCGCCGCAACGGGTAGACCCCGTCGTGTAGGACCTTTCGACGTGGTTGCAAGTAAATACGGTATCCGTATGCAAGGCGCTGACGAAATTGCTCTAACCAAACTCGACGTTATGAGTTATATGAAAGAGATAGAAGTTTGCGTTGGCTACGAACTTGACGGGAATGTTACTACCGAATTTCCGTTCACGCAAAAATTAGACAAATACAAACCCGTTTACGTGACCAAAAAAGGTTGGCAAGCGGATATTAGCAAATGTAGAAAGAAAGAAGACCTTCCTAAAGAAGCGCTCGACTATATTTTATTCTTAGAAGAACAACTCGGTACCAAAATCAAATACGTAAGCGTTGGAGCAGAAAGGGAAGCGTATATAGTATTATAATAAATGGAAAGACAAAGCGGAATTTTAATGCCGATATTTTCGTTGCCGTCTAAATACGGCATAGGCGATTTCGGTGAAGAAAGTTATAAATTCGTAGATTATTTAGAGAGTGCAAACCAAAAGATATGGCAAATTCTCCCGCTCGTTCAAACGGGCTCGGGAAATTCGCCGTATTCTTCGGTATGCTCTAATTCGTTTAATCCCTATTATATCAGTTTATCCGCTTTGAAAGACGAAGGCGTTTTAACCGAGCGCGAACTAGAGTTTGCGACTTCGCAAGTTAAAATGGTCGACTATGGAAAGTTGTACCGTGTAAGAGACTTGCTTTTAAGAAAAGCCTTTTATCGTTACGATAAAACTTCTTTAGAATACGTTAAGTTCAAAAACGGTAAAGAGTTTTACGATTATGCCTTGTTTATGGCAATAAAAGAGCATAGCGGGTACAAACCTTTTTACGAATGGGAAAAAGAGTATAAATACCGCAACAAAAAAGCGCTAAAAGCGTTTGCTCTATCACATAGTGAAGAAATTGAGTTTAGACGTTTTTTGCAGTTTATCGCAAAAAAACAGTGGCTCAACTTAAAAAAATACGCCAATAAAAAGGGCGTTAAAATAATGGGGGATATGCCGTTATACGTTTCGCAAGACAGTGTGGACGTGTGGCTTAACCCAAATCTATTCAAGTTAGACAAAGATTTAAACCCCACCAAAGTTGCGGGAGTTCCGCCCGATTATTTTTCTCAATCGGGTCAACTTTGGGGTAACCCCCTTTATGATTACGACAATAATAAAGAAGGCTGTATACGTTGGTGGGTATCTAGGATAACTAACACGTTAAAAATATACGACTACGTTCGTATAGACCATTTTCGCGCGTTAGATAGGTATTACGAAATACCTTTCGGTGCAAAAGACGCTACGCAAGGCGTTTGGGTGAGTGCGCCCGGCAGAGAACTTTTCGATAGAGTTTTTGAAAAGGTGAAAAGGGATAAAATAGTTGCCGAAGACCTTGGAATTATAGACGACGGGGTTAGGGACTTGTTAAGATATGCAAACCTTCCCGGTATGAAAATACTTTCGTTTGCATTTAACGGCGACCCAGACAACTTGTATTTACCCGAAAACGCGGTGGAAAACGGCGTGTGCTACACGGGCACGCACGACAACGACACGTTAATGGGATTATGGGATAATTCTAACGACTGGGATAGGGCAAACTTGCTAATGGGCGTTAACCGTAGCCTAAAAAAGATGAATATTAATAGACAGGTTAGCGACAAAGCTTCTTTTGTAAAAGCGGTTATTGAACTAGGCTACAAGAGTAAGTCGCAAGCGTTTATCGTCCCTATACAAGACGTGTTTGGACTATCTAGCGAGTATAGAATAAACGTTCCTGGCACGATAAGTGAAAAGAACTGGTCGGTACGTATAGCAAAAAAACACTTTAAGAAAAGTTATGCGGACGCGCTAAAAAAACTAACAATTAAATATGGGAGATAAAAGGTGGGCAAAAGAGATAAAAAAGCAGTTTTAAAGATAATACTTTACTTCTCTATAACGCTCACTTTGTCGTTTATATTCATAAATTCCGCTCTACCTAAAACGATATCTAGTGAAGGCTCGGGCTCGGCTTATAAGGCGTTAATATCGGCGGTTTCAACGTTGTTCGGTGAAAATTTTGCCACCGCATTTTCGCAAAAATTCACACCGCTATTTTTAAGAAAACTCGCTCACTTTTTAGAGTTTTCACTGCTCAGCGTTCAAATAATAACGGTATACGCTCTATCTAATAGACTGACAATAAAAAATCTTTTCGAGTTGTTTGCGATAGGGCTTTTAGTGGCGGTGGTGGACGAAAGTATTCAAATTCTATCCCAACGCGGAGCTTCGGTAATAGACGTTTTGATTGATTTGTCGGGCTATGCTCTAGTTCTTTTGGTCTATTGCGGATTATATTTCTTGGTAAAAAAACGTAAAAAAGAAAAAGATAATTATGGAAAAAACTGATTATAAAAAACAACTTAACGAAAAGGGCATGGTAGTGTTCGTACCAAGGGGTAACAGTATGTGGCCGATGCTTAAAAACAATCATCAGTCGGTTATAATATTGCCCAAAACTAATCCTATAAAGGTTTACGACGTTATTTTTTATGTTCGAAAAGACGGCAGTTACGTTTTGCACAGAGTATTAGCAGAGAAAAACGGTCAATACGCCGTTTGCGGTGACAGTCAAATTGAACTTGAAACGGTATCAAACGACCAAATTATCGGCGTTATGAAAGGCTTTTACAAAGGTAAAAAATTTATAGAAGCCACAGATGAAAAGTATCTAAGAAAGGTGGAAAAATGGTATAAAAACAAGTCTAGGCGTAAAGCGGTGCTAAAATTTTTTCATTTTAGAGTTAAAGTCAAGAAAAGACTTTTAAGAATTTTAAAAAAAAGTAAAAGAGAAAGCAAATGATTAACTTAAACGAAATAGGCGCATTATCAAAACAAGCGTCAAACCAACTTAAAAACTTAACCGACGCGGAAATTAACGCAACGTTATTACATACCGCAAAACTTATTAGAGAAAGAAAAGAATATTTACAAACCCAAAACAAAATAGACGTTGAGAATGCTAAAATTAGCGGTAAGACGGACGGGTTTATAGATAGGCTTTTGCTAACCGATAGGGTTATTGAAGGTATTGCCGAAGGGATAGAACAAGTTGCTTCGCTTGAAACCCCGCTTGATAAAAGCGTTTACTCGTATAGAAACGAAGCGCAAGGCATTTTCGTAGAGCAAAAGACTGTTCCGTTCGGCGTAATAGGCATTATATACGAATCTCGCCCCAACGTAACTGCAGACGCTTTCGCGCTATGTTTTAAGACTAAAAACGCAGTGGTGCTAAAAGGTGGTAGCGACGCCATAAACTCAAATATAGCGATGGTTTCGGTTATAAGGGAAGCTCTTAAAGATAAAGGAGTAAATCCATACGCCGTAACCGTTATAGAAGACACTTCGCGTGAAACGACTAAAGAGTTTATGAAACTTAAAAAGTATATCGACCTACTTATCCCACGAGGAAGCGCGTCTTTAATTAAGGCGACGGTGGATAACGCTACTATACCTATCATAGAAACGGGCTCTGGCAACTGCCACGTTTACGTAGATAAATTTGCCGATATCGAAAAGGCGGTTAATGTAATTTTTAACGCCAAGACCCAACGATATAGCGTATGTAACGCTTGCGAATCTTTAGTAATTCACCAAACTGTTTTAGAAGAAGCGTTACCACGTATCGCAAAAAAACTTGCCGAAAAGCAAGTTGAAATCAGGGTAGACGCTCGCGCTAAACAAGTGCTTAAAAGCGGTGTTTTAGCCACCGAAGAAGATTTTTATACCGAATACGGTGGGCCGATAATATCAGTAAAAACGGTAGACACGATGGAACAAGCGATTGCACATATAAACGAGCATAGTACGGGGCATAGCGAGAGTATTATTACCGAAGACAAAACTAGGGCTGAAAAGTTTATGAACGAGATAGATTCTTCTACCGTTTATCACAACGCGTCTACAAGGTTTACAGACGGGTTTGTGTTCGGCTTAGGTGCGGAAATAGGCATAAGCACCCAAAAATTGCACGCGCGTGGACCTATGGGCTTGGGCGCGCTAGTTACTACTAAGTTTTTTGCTTACGGCAACGGCTCGGTAAGAAAATAGATTAGCCTAAATGGTAAAGATAATATAAAGATAATATAAATATATTTCATAAAAGAAAAAAGCACCGCGACGTAACCGTCGCGGTGCTTAAAATTTAAAAGATTATTTAATTTTTCGGTATGAGAACCATAAAATTATAAGTATTTGTAAGGGGATACCTATAAGGTAAATCATCCACAAATTATTGACGGGGGTTAAAAGCGTGTTTAATAGAGTCAAGAACACCGCCGTTATAGTGGACCATACGAGAAGGGAAGTTACTACCGCGTTAGAGATAGATTTGCCCCATACCGACATTAAAACAAGCATAATGATGCAAGTTATAGGAATAGCGTAGATAAACGCCAACCACGTTTGTTCAAGCGAAGGGATAATAATGCCTAAGAAAGCAAAACAAAGGGTCGCAATAAGCCAAACCAAGCCGGTTGAAAGCAAACAAATAAGAAAACGCTTTTTAGGTAAATTTAACGGTTTAAATTGACTAACGGGTTTGGGCGGTTGAACTAAGGCGTCGATAGTAACGCCGTAAAATTGAGCGAGTTGGTGTAAAACCGCTAGGTCAGGCACCGATTCGCCACGCTCCCATTTGCTAACCGCTTTGTCGGTGTAATTAAGAATTTCGGCAAGTTCTAACTGCGTTAAATTTTTAGATTTTCTATATAAAATTAAATTTTGAGCGAGATTTTCTTTTACGTCCATATTTTTATTTTACCACAAAAATCGATAATAAGCAAGCGTTTTTGAGCCAAAACGGGCTTATTCTACCGTCGGTAGAGAGAGATAAAAAAACTCTATTTTGTAAAAACAAAGTTTAGAGTTTAAAAAAATGTAAATTGATTGATTTAATTAAAATATAATGTAAAATATAGTAAACGAATATTTTTTTGGAGAGAAACTTAAAATGAAAATAGCAATATCGGCAGAATCCACCATAGACTTAACTAAAGAGTTGATTAAAGAATATTCTATTTCCATCGTTCCCTTTCAAGTATTTTTAGGCGACGAAATGAAACAAGACGGTGAAGTTACGGTAGACGAAATTATAGAGTTTGTAAACCGCACCAAGATTTTACCCAAAACGGGCGCTGTAAACGAATTTCAGTTTGACGAATATTTTTCGGGGCTTTTAAAGGATAACGACGCGGTAGTTCATTTTTCTTTATCTAGCGAACTATCTTGCACTTACGCCAACGCAGTGCGCTCGGCTCAAAAGTTTAAGAACGTTTACGTTGTAGACACGAAAAGTCTTTCAACGGGCATAGCGTTACTTGCAATTTACGGCGCGGAACTTGTTAAAAAAGGGGAAGATGCAAAAGAAATTTACGAAAAATGTTTAGAACGCGTACCTTTCGTTCAAGCAAGTTTCGAACTTAAAAGGTTAGACTACTTGCATAAAGGCGGTCGTTGTTCAGCACTTGCGCTATTTGGTGCAAACCTATTAAAAATTCACCCGCAAATTATCGTTAAAGATGGTAAAATGGTGCCTGGTAAAAAATATAGGGGCTCGTTCGAACACGTTGTTAAAAATTATTGCCAAGATACCTTGCAAATGTTTGATAACCCCGACCTTTCAGTTGCGTTCGTAACGTATACTACTGCGGACGAGAGCGTAATAAACACCGCACGTTCTTTCTTGGAACAAACGGGCTTTAAGAAAATTTACGTGACCCGTGCAGGCGGGACTATAACTAGCCACTGTGGTGAAGACTGTTTAGGCATACTTTATATTAACGACGGCGGAAGAGATTAATAAAAAACGTAAAAAAGGCTAACGAATTTTGAAGTGAACCCCATTTAGTTCACACAATAAAAAAGGCTAATAAAAAAACCTTCTATGATATAATTTTCATAGGAGGTTTTTTCTATGGCAAAAAAAGGACAAAAATTTAACAAGTACACACCCGAACAAAGAAAGGAA
>JAEIGA010002376.1_pt1 | contig 30087 bp, 29 predicted proteins | sample 9270691 | NCBI WGS metagenome assembly JAEIGA01 (sample SAMN17057246, study PRJNA624740) | gut metagenome | biome: biome; isolation source: fecal sample | host: Bos grunniens | place: China: Xizang | collected 2019
GCCAGGGCAATAAACACCAGATTCACAAAGAACAACACACCCTGACCAGATGTGACAAGGAGGAAAATAAATGCCCCTATGGCACAAATGGCAGTAATCGGCTGCTTCACCAAATCATTGGAAACCGTGGTCAGGATATTCCGTACAGAAGCAGTATCTGCAAGTATCCGGCTGATAACATCTCCCTTTTGACGACTTTCCATGAACGCAATAGGCAATTCCTGCACCCGGGTAAACACTTTAATTCTGAGCCTCTCAATAATTCGAATACCAAGCACACTCACCACCACCGAATTACCCCACATAGCAAAACCGCGTATTACGAATACAGCCGGCATTGTGGCACATGCCAACACTAACAACATTTTTGGTGACAGTTGCTGTAGTGAAGGCATCATTTTTACCAACTCCGGAGTTGCATCATTCTCCGTCATGAATACTACAGGAAACACATACTTCACCATAAACGGCACGCCGGCGCCGCTGGCAGCGGCCGCCACCATGCCCGTGATTAACACCATCACAAACAAGAATAAATGTGGCAGCAAAAACTGCTTCCATAAATAAATGAGGTTTTTCATACGTCTTCCTCCTTCGTTGTTTCCTCCTCAGTTTGTTTCAACTGTTCATCATACAAGCTCTTGTATAAAGAGCATCTCTCATACAAGGTAGTATGGGTTCCATCTCCAATAATACGCCCATCCTCAAATACCAGAATGCGCTGAGCCATGCGTATAGTACTGAAACGGTGAGCAATCACAAACGTGGTATGCCCCTTGGCAAGTTCCTCCAGCTCTGCCTGAATCGCAGCTTCGCTCTTCATGTCCAGCGCTGAGGTTGCCTCATCCAGAATAAGCACCGGCGCATTCTTCAAAAAAGCGCGGGCAATGGAGATACGCTGGCGCTGACCGCCGGAAAGCCCGGAGCCACCCTCACCCAGCATACGCTCATACCCCTCCGGGGTGCTCTCCGCAAACTCATCCACCCTGGCCATTCTGGCGGCAGCCAGTACTTCCTCGCGAGTAGCAGAGGGACGCCCGGCCAGGATATTCGCAAATATCGAATCCCGGAATAATGCAGCAAACTGGGAAACCATGCCAATGCTCTTCGTGCGGTCAGCCCGGGAAATCTGGCGCACGTCCACACCATCAATCTTGACCGAGCCGCTATTCACATCATAGAATCGGCAGATAAGATTAATGAATGTCGTCTTGCCGGAACCACTCGGGCCTACCAACGCCACTACCTGACCAGCCGGAACATGCACACTCACATCCTTAAGCACAATTTTTTCTTCATTGTAGCCGAAGCTCACATGCTCAAAATCCACCGCACCGGCAACAGGCAACTCCAATTTAGCAGGTTCGGCAGGCTCCGGTGTTTCATCCACCGCATGCAGGATTTCGTTGATACCCTCAATACCCTTTGCCATAATCTGACACTGGTTGGCTACATTGCCCAGGTGCTTGATGGGTTCATAACAGAAATAGAACGCAAAGGCAATGGCGGAAAACTGCTCAAGAGTCAGACCATCGCTGCATCCGCGGTACAAAGAGTACGCCAAGGCTAACGATGAAACCATTTCCACTGAAGGAGCAACACTACTTGACCACGCAGTCATGCGTATGATTACTCTATTTAACCGACGAATACAGTCCTTAAGCAATGATTCCCGGTATTCCTCGAGATTAAATGCTCGCACTTCTCGCTGCGCAGAAAATGTCTCCTCAACAATCGTAGTAAGTTCACTCATATTCTTCATGGACTTCCACATATTCTTAGCCATGCGCTTACCCACCATGCGAACAATCGGAACACAGGCGCAGGTAATGAGGAGATTGCCCAGCAAAATGGCACTCTCGTCATTCGAACAGGCCGCATATACCAGATAAGCACCGGCCGACACCAGGGTGAGCGGCTGAATCACCAGTTCATTAAAAATAGTTACCATACCCTGTTGAGCCATGGAGGTATACTGAATGACAGCAGTCATCAGCTCCCCGCGGGAGCGGCGGTCATGGTAGGAGAACGAAAGCCACTGCAGACGCGCAAAAACATCCACTCGTAATTGAAGAAGAGCCTCTGTACCGGCACGAGTCAACAGATACGTGTTAGCATATGTAGCAAAGCCGCGAATTGCCATGACCAGCGGAATCAGGCACGCCGCAATCCACATGACGGCAATACTCATATCCTGCGGGGCGAGTATTTTTTCAATCCATTCCTTCAGCAGCGCCGGTGGCTCCAGCGTCCCGAACACAATCGGAAACACATACTGCGTCATGAACGGCAAACCAAAACCGGCAGACGCAGCTGCAATCATTCCCGCCACCACACCGCCTGCAATCAGATACCAACGAGGTAAGATATACTGCTTCAAGATAGGCTTGAAAATCGGCCACAATTTCTCATTATCCTGTGTACTCATGAGCTTCTCTCATTCTAGCAGACAGAAACCATGTTGGCAATCTTTTTCAGGATGCGGGGCAGGAACAAACGCTTTTTTGTGACACCGCCCCCCCTGATAACACGCCCTCTGCTTGACAAGAGGCAGCAAATAGTGCAATATCTGAGCAACATCACGCCAGCGCAACGCCATGAAGAGATTGCTTATCCAGACCATAGCACTGACCGCCTCCGCCACGCTGCTTACCTCCTGCTTTGACGAAATCAAACAAATCGTCAAGGGCGAGGCGGCTCCGGCCGAACAAACACCTGCAGTTGAAGAACCTGCAGCGCCCGTCGTCCCCACAGAGCCCACCAATGATGATATCTGCCGTATGCTCATGGAGCAGCTCAGCGGTTGCGAAATCGTCAACGCCGGGCAACTCACCTGCGGAACCCCGACCAAGAACACCGACGAGAGCATCAGCATGGGTGCCACCCTCAAGCTGAGCATCAAGGAAGATTTATATGCCAGGGAAAATGCACCTGCGGCATTCAACAAAGAACGCGAAGCCGTCAACGAAGCCGCTAATGCCTCCATGAAGCCGGAGGCGTCATATCTGTTCCAGGTAGGCGCCACATCTGACCTCATTACCGATGCCGACCGCCAGGCAAAACCGCTGCCGGAAAACCTGCAGGCTGCCATGAATGAAATGAAAGAACTGGCAGAAGCCCCGGTTTATCGCAAAGTAACCAACGCAGGTGATGAAGTGGAAGCCTCTGCCACCTTCACAGCCATTTACCGCGACGGCGCATGGCAGTTCAGCAACATTGTGGTAGATAATGCAGCCCTGCTTGCCCTCAGCGACTACACAGCCCAGAGTGCCCTGCCCCTGGATGCCCCCGTCCTCACTCCTGAATTCGAAGAAAGCCGCAAGGCCATCATCCGTGAAAAGGTAGCAGCGTTCAACCAGATGGCAGAACCGTATATCAAGGGGCGCGAAGAAGCCGCCCGCGCTACACTCACCGAACACCAGGCCAGGGCAGAAGAAGACGCCCGCCGCATGACGGAACAAGCCGCAGCCCAGGAAGCCGCCCGCCAGGAGTGCATCCAGGGCTACGTGCAGGCACTTGCAAATGACAAGCTCTTTGCCGGCGAATGGACCAGAGACAAACGCTTTGGTGAGATTTCCCTGCACATCGAGCAAGCCAAACAGTTCGAAAACGCCGTACAATTCGTAGGCACCATTTACGACACCAAGCTGCCCGAAGCCAGCCTGGATATTGCCGGTCGCTGCGACCTCACCCCTGCAGAAGATGGCACCACACAGCTCGATATCAACATATACGATGGTCAGTACGACCCGGATCAGCCCACAGCGGAAGTTTACGACGCCAAGGACGGCATGCTTTCCCTTAAGCTCAGTAAGGATGGCAAACTGACCGGCATCATGAGTTGTGCATCCTGGAGCAATTCCCCAGAGAAAGCATTCCAGATTAACATGGTCCCCAAGGCGAAAGAAGAGCCGAAAGGACGCCGCCGCCGTTAATACGGGCAATCTCCCCTCTCAACAGGCAGAACCGGCAGGTTCTGCCTGTTCTCTTATATGCTGATACTGTACCGGCAAGCCAACAGGGCTCATATTTCTGCGGCACTATGTCATCAGCAGTAAAAATGGGTTGATTTTCAGGTTAGAATAAGCTAGAATCGCCGCACACGTTATGGCCAGGCAAGCATTAGGAAAAGGGCTGGGCGCCCTCATCATGAAAAAGCAAGAGGCGAGCACCTCTCCCGCCAATGTTGTAGCAGATAGTGACCGCGTCATTATTGCTGATGTGCGGGACATCAAAGCCTCCCCTTTCCAGCCGCGCCGCCATTTTGACACCCAGCAGATAGAAGAACTCGCTGCATCCATCCGCGAACGCGGTCTCATTCAGCCCCTGGTAGTCCGCAAAGTTAACGGCAGCTTTGAGCTCATTGCCGGCGAACGCCGTCTCCGCGCCGTAACCAGCCTGGGGCACACCACGGTCAAGGTGGTCATTCATGAAGCCACGGACCAGGAAGTCGCTGAACTGGCGCTGATAGAAAACCTGCAGCGCGAAGATCTCACCCCGCTGGAAGAAGCAGAGCAATACCGTCTGCTGCAGGAGAAATTCGGCATGAAGCAGGAAACCATAGCGCAGCACGTGGGCAAATCCCGCGCGGTTGTAGCCAACATGGTGCGTCTGCTCGAACTTGCCCCCGAAGTTCGTGAACTTCTGGAAGCCCAGCAGATTACCGTAGGCCATGCAAAGGTGCTGCTGCAGCTCAAGAACGCCGACAAGCAGACACTTGCGGCGCACCGTGTTGCCCGCGGCACGCTCACCGTCCGCCAGACAGAGCAGATGGTGCGCAACATGCTCAACCCTGCGCCTGCCCCGGTCAAGGAAGAACCCGTTCTGCCGCCGGCCTATGTACGCGTCTGCTCACAACTTTCGCAGGATTTCGGCACCAAGGTCAACATTGCCATGAAAGGCAAAAACAATGGTGTTATTGAAATTCCCTACGCCGGGCGCGAAGATCTGGTGCGTATTCTCCAGATTTTCGGCATTACAGAAAACCTCTGATGCGCCGCTTCCTGCCCTTCATTCTGCTGCTCAGCAGCTGCGATGACACGCCGGCGTCCCCACCGACGGAAGCCACCGCCCGCCCGGCGGCTCCGGAATGGGTCTGCACACCTGATTTCAGCGGACACAACGCCTACAACCACTGCGCAGCCATCTGTGCTATGGGGCCGCGCCTCAGTGGCTCCGCCGCATTCGAAACCCAGCTGCAATATCTTGAAAAGCACTTACAGGCAGCCGGCTGGCAGACCGAACGCAACTCCTTTTCTGCCCCAAACGGTGTACACATGAGCAATCTCCGGGCTTTTCGAGGGTCACAGGCAGCACCCTTACTCATCAGCTGCCACATTGACACCAAAACCAACATTGCACCGGATTTCCAGAGTGCAGATGACGGAGGCAGCGGTGCCGCAGTCATGCTGGAACTTGCGCGCGTGCTGCAGGATGAGCGCGTGGAACTCATCTTCCTGGATGGCGAAGAATCCTTTGCCCCGCGCATGAGCGAAACGGATGGACTATACGGCTCCAGATTCGATGTTGCCCGCCGTGGCAAGGAACTCCCCCGCTGGCAGATTAACCTGGACATGGTCGGAGGGCGCAACAAAACCATAGCCGTTCCTGTACTCGACACCTCAGACTACATGTACGGGCAATACGTTGCAGCTGTCCGGGCTCTGGGATTCCGCGAGGAAAACTGGACTGCCTGGCCTGGTTCATACATGGATGACCACCTGCCCTACCTCAACGCCGGCGTAGACAGTCTGAATCTGATTGCCGTATTTTCCGGGAGCAACTGGTGGCACACTACGCGAGATAACATGAACCGCATCTGCCCCCGCTCTCTGCATGAAAGCGGGCAGATGGTTCAGCAGCTCATTAAACAGCTGCTCAACGCAAACGCTGCAAACGCCCGATAATTTCCTGCGGCACAGCAGCACGTTCCTCCGGCGTATTGAGAGGCAATGTATAGCGAACCACCGCATCCTTATCAAAAACAGTCAGCGTAAGCATATTGCTGGCGCCTTGCAGCACAAGCAGGCCTTCGGCATCGCGGAATTGCAGCGTCACCTCGCCAGCCTCACCAGGCATCCATCCTTTACCGCGAGGATTCGCATCTCGAGCCAGATGCCGGATTGCCTGCAGGTGATCAGATACCTCCATAGGTACAAAACCATTCGGCAAAGCAGCCAGTTGAGCCACCACGGCAAGACGGTGCTCACGCATGGCTTTGCGAATTTCCGGGCTCACCGCCAGGGGGCGTAATTTGCGGTCGCCTCCCACGGCAGCATCCGGGCTGTCCGCTGCCGCTGACTCTTTTCGAACCGGTCGTTCAATCATTGTCACGGACAGCGTACGGCGGACGCCCTCCTGGAAGACCTCCACCTGCAACACATCACCAGGCGCAAGTTTTCTCAAAATGGCACGCATTTCTTCACGCGAAGTGACGCGGTGTCCGTTCAGACTCAAAATCACATCACCCACCTGCACACCTGCCACGCGCGCAGGGCTTGCCGGGTGCATAGCCCTGACCAGCAGACCGTCTGCGCCGTCTGCCACGGCAGGTTCCGGCACTACCCCGAACATGGCTCGCGGCTTCTCTGCAGCCAGGGCAGGAAGCAGCATCAGCCCGAGCAACACTGTTACATCATGACATTTCATCACAAATACTCCTCCTCTACTTCTACTTCTGTTTTACAGGGCACCTGGATAATCATCGTTGCCCCCTCCTCATCATCCAGCATGAAGGAGTCTTCGTAAAGCACTTCATAACGACGCACAGGCGTTTCTCCATGCTTCCACTCCACGCGGCCTGTACCGCGGGCGTCAATGACATTGCGGCTCACCAGTCCCTGGTTATCACCTTCTGCCACGGCATTGCCCGGCAACAGGAGCGGCAACCCCACGGCGGCAAGCAACGCTGCAGCAATTCCTGCTACAGCACTTCCCCGCCCCCAGGCAAAACGGTGTTTCCGGCTTGCCTGCGCCGACGCCACATACATCTGCACACCAATCTGCCCCACCAGGCGAGCCGGCATAGCTGCAGGCTGCATGTGGCGCAGTAACTGCTCCACCTCGCGGCATTCGTGTTCCTCATCGGCAGCCTGTTGCATGGCTTCCAGCAAGCGCTTCTGCAAGCCAGCCGGCAAAGCAGACGGCACGGTGGTGGCAGTTTCAATATCTGTTGAAGAAGTATCCATGTATCAGCGTTCTATGGGGTTAGCCTCCAGTTCCTTGCGCAGCATCTGCAGCGCGTATCGGTAGCGGGAGGTAATGGTTGCTAATTTATTGCCGGTTATATCCGCAATCTGCTGGAAGGTGTGCTCACCCCATATATGAAGCACCACTACTTCTGCAAACTCCGGTGGCAACTGCCGCAGCATGCTCTCCAGCCGGCAGCGCAAGTATTCATCATCAGCTGCACTACTCAGCCATGGCGTTTCTTCCACCCCCTCGCGCAGCGTCTCCTGCTGGGCGGTGGCATAATGGCGGCGCACCTGCTCGCGGCGGCCGCGGTCCATAGCCAGATGCCGTATAGCGGTGTATGCATATGCGCGCCACTGGTCCTGACTGCCGGTAAATGAACCTCCCTCCACCGCATGCACCAGCTGCACCAGCGCCTCTTGCAGCACATCTTCTGCATCCGCTTCACTGCGGCACTGCTGGCGGGCATACAGCAACAGCTGCGAACCATACTCTGCCAGCCATGCTGACCAGTCAATGGTACCTCCTGCTGCTTCTCTGGTGGAATGGGGGGGCATTTCCTTCATACACTAAGCGCTTGTCGAGTGTATTTTTATCTTAAGTGGCTGCATTTTGCCAGAAAAAAACGCAAGCCCGCCTATTTAAAGCGTGCCTGCGCCATACCGGAACCGCAATGATGAGGGCGTTTCGTTTCTTCAGATCTGCTGGTGTTTCTTATACCTGCTGCACACGTCAGCAAAGGGATGCCCGGCTTCTATATCGGCCAGCATGCAATCGCGCACCTCCAGTGCCGCTGCCAGCGATTTCTCCATATCTCCATGATGCTTGTCTGTAAAATAGCGCACGAATACCTCTTTCTGCCGGGTCATGCATAACCGCCACCCGCAAAAAGTGTTACGTGTACCTTTCTGTCCATTATAACGCGTGATATATCGGTAGTTCTTCATCGTTCGACAGGCGCATTCTAACAATACACCCGGCACAGGTCAAGCCTTTTGTTTGATTTTTTCAAACTTTCTATTTTTCAACAAAGCTTTTTTGTTGACGTAACATATCGTAACATGCTAAGATGGCAGCATGCCAGACACACACGAGGAAATACCGCAGGTAGATAAAATCCGGACACTGCTGGATTACATCAACCGAGCCGGAGCTACCGCCATGACAGACTCACAGCGCAAGAAGCTGTTCAAGCTGAGCATTCGCCAGTGTTCCGTGCTGGCAAACATCCGCCGGTACACCCTCAGGCACCCGGAAGGAGTACCCATGAGCATACTGGCAGAGCGGGCTGGCATGTCACCCTCTGCGGCCTCGCACATGGTGGATAGCCTGATGAGCCAGGGCATGATAGAGCGGCGTCAAAGCCCGACCGACCGCCGCGCCGTGCTGGTTTCCATATCCAAGGCATTCCAGGATGTGGCAGACGCCATTGAGAAAGCCCAGCAGAAAGCAGTGGAAGAACTCAGCGCCGTGCTTACAGATGAAGAAAAAGCCATCTATACCAGCGCCACAGAGAAACTCTATGCCGCCATTATGGCACGCGAAGGACTGTAAGCTCCCCGCTTAACACGTAAGGGCATTTGTAGCAAGGCCTGCCAAAGCAGTTTCACGATAACCGGCCGCCAGAGCGTGGCCGGTTTCGTTCATCGTGGCAATCACGCTGTCCAGGCTTACAAAGTGAGTACCATCACCCCGCAGCGCCAGGCGCGCAGCATTTACTGCTTTAACAGCGCCAATGGCATTGCGTTCAATGCAGGGAACCTGCACCAGACCACACACGGGGTCACAGGTAAGCCCCAGATTATGCTCCATAGCAATTTCTGCCGCATTAGCCACCTGTTCATTCGAGCCGCCCAGAGCCGCTGTAAGACCAGCCGCAGCCATGGAACAGGCCACACCCACCTCGCCCTGGCACCCGACCTCAGCACCGGAAATGGAAGCCTTGGCGCGGTATAGGGAACAAATGGCAGAAGCCGTCAGGAGAAAGATTTCCACCCCATGTTCTCTGCCCACTGTGGCGTCTTTGCGACCGAACCGTTCATAGTAGCGCAGCACCGCCGGCAACACACCGGCACTCCCCATGGTGGGAGCCGTTACCACGCGGCCACCGGCAGCATTCTCTTCCGACACCGCAAAAGCCCAGAGGTTAATCCAGTCGATGATAGTGAGGGCATCCTGCGTATTCTCCCGGAACATTTCAGCCAGACGGCGGTAAATACGCGGCGCCCGGCGCGGCAGCTTCAAGCCGCCGGGCAGCACCCCCATAGTCTTGATACCGCGCTCAATCGCCTTATCCATGGTGGCGTAAATCTTGCGGATGCGGGAGCGCAACTCCATCCCCGTGGGCAGCGCCATCTCATTACAGCGCACCACCGCCGCCATGGTCATATTCTCACTTTTGCAATGGCGCAGCAGCTCCGCACAGGAATCAAAGGGATACGGTACCGGCAGCGGAGTCTCTGGCAATTGAGCCATCTCATCACTCCGGCGTATCGCGCCGCCACCAATGGAAAAATACACCTCATCGGATAATTCATTGCCCCCCGTCCCCAGCGCCACAAAGCGCATGCCATTCGCATGCTCCGGCAGGGTCGTTTCCTTTTCCAGCACCACCTCCTGCATAGCGCTGAACGAAATCGGGTGCGTGCCATTCAACAGCAACTTACCCTCCGTGGCCAGTGTGGCAATCGCAGGAGTGGCAGACATTTCCATCTTCTCGGCATCCAGCCCCAGCAGGCCATACACCACAGCCCCCGGCGTGCCATGCCCCACCCCGGTGAGCGCCAGCGAGCCGTACAACCACACCTTCACCTGCACCACCTGCTCCAGCACCCCACGCTCTGCCAGTTCACGCGCAAAACGCGCCGCCGCCCGCATCGGGCCCATGGTATGTGAGCTGGACGGACCTATACCGATGGAAAACACATCAAAGAAGCTGGTGTACATATCTGTCTGTGTACACCAACGCCGCCGGCAAGTCAAGTCGGCGGCGTGTAAGCAAGTTACTTAATCTCGTATTTGTACAAGACCGTACCTTCCGGCATTGACATTGCATTCACTATCACACTATACCCTCCCAAAAAGCGAAGCCTGTCAGCATAAAAGTCAATATTCTTTCTCACGTCCTCATACGCCTCGCGCTGTGGCTGCACCGCGCTTGCATCTTGCCCGGTTGCAGCCGCCACGGCCTCGCAATATGCAACAGCTTTATCTACACGCCGTATAAAATCCTTTTTCAAGGCTTTTCGCAACCGGGCATACTCAGGCGTGCCCTCCATCTGCTTCTGTCGAGCCTGCCATAATTCCATGCAGGCATTTGCGTATTCAACATTGAGCAAATCGCGTTTCTGCTGCACTTGCCGAAGTTCTTCCTCCAACGCTTTTATTATGTGTTCGTTTTCTGACAGATTGTTGCGTTTTTCACGAATTCGAGTCTCAAGTGCTTTCTCCTTGGATTCCAGCTCGACCCATTGTGCCTTGAGTTGTTTTGTGTGTTCATCCACCTCTTCCGGGGCAATCTGAACTACCTTTGTATGTTTCTTCCCAGAATATTTTTTCTTTTTGGATTTTATTTTCTTTGTTTTGGCGGGCTTCGCAGAAGAATCAGACTCAGCCTCTGCAGGCGATCCGACGCCCAGAACAAAAGCCGCAAGCAGCGCACACAAATAGCTTCCTCTCATAACGCCATCCACTATAACACGCAGAAGCAACTCACTGCAAGTCAATTCTCCTTGCGTAGTCTTTTTATTCGGCCTGTTTTTCAACAGTTCATACTCCGCCTGTTTTTCAGAGAAAAGTTCCGGTAAATGAGTCAACACGCTACCATGAATACCCATTGTGATAACGCAACCACGAGTTTGTTCGGGGCGGCAGATGTTGCCAAACCGCTGCCTACCGAAAAGATGCCGGAACATTCCATGCGCCCTCAGGATGCCTTTGAGCTGATTAAAGCTGAGCTGCTGCTGGATGGCAACGCACGACAGAATCTGGCAACGTTCTGCCAGACCTGGGATGATGAACAGGTGCATAACCTCATGGACCTGAGCATCAACAAAAACATGATAGACAAGGACGAATACCCGCAGAGCGCTGAGCTTGAAATGCGCTGCGTGCGCATGATTGCGAACCTGTGGAATGCCCCGGCCGACGGCAAGCCGATAGGTTGCTCCACCGTAGGCAGCAGTGAGGCCTGCATGCTGGGCGGCATGGCTGCGCTGCGGCGCTGGCGCGCGCGCCGGAAAGCTGCCGGAAAGCCCTGTGACCGCCCGAACCTGGTCTGCGGCCCGGTGCAGATATGCTGGCACAAATTCTGCCGGTACTGGGATGTGGAAATCCGGGAGATTCCCATGAACCCGGGGCAGTATTGTATGAGCGAGGAAGAAGTGCTCAAACGAGTGGATGAAAATACCATCTGCGTGGTGCCTACCTTTGGCGTGACTTATACCGGGCAATACGAGTTCCCGGATGAGGTATGCCGCGTTCTGGATAAACTGGCAGCAGCCGGCGGTCCGGATGTCGATGTACATGTGGATGCCGCCAGTGGAGGTTTCCTGGCACCGTTCTGCGCGCCTCATATCCCGTTTGATTTCCGTCTCAAACGAGTGAAGAGCATCAGCTCCAGCGGTCACAAATACGGTCTTGCGCCCCTGGGCTGCGGCTGGGTCATCTGGCGCGATGAATCCGAACTGCCCAGCGATATCACCTTTGCCGTGAATTACCTGGGCGGCAGCGTGCCCACCATTGCCATCAACTTCTCTCGCCCTGCCGGGCAGATTATTGCCCAGTACTATGACTTTGTGCGTCTGGGTATGGAGGGCTACCGTGCCATTCACATGGCGGCCTACGGCGTGGCAAACTACCTGAGTCAGGAAATTGCCAAGCTGGGAGATTTTGAATTCATTGCGACAGGCGACCCCAGGAAGGATATCCCTGCCGTATGTTTCTATTTCAAGAAGCCGGAATCCGCTGGGTTCAACTTATACGAACTTTCAGACCGGCTGCGCATGCGTGGCTGGCAGGTACCGGCTTTCTCACTGCCAGCCAATGTGCAGGAAACGGTGGTCATGCGCGTCATGGTCCGCCAGGGATTCACCATGGATATGGCCGCCCTCCTGCTGGACGATATGAAACGCGCCATCTGCCACTTGAAAAAATACCACGCCACAACCTGCCTGTGTGAAAACGATGGCATGGCGTTCAAACACACTTAATCCAACGTACTTTTACGGGGCCTCAAGCCGCGGGGGTAGCAGGTGTGCTGCTGCTCCTCGCGGCAAAGGTCAAAAGCTTTTTCCGGAGCGTCGGGAAACAGCTGCATACGTTCCAGAACACGACCGCGTGTATCCAGAGCAGCCGCCAGCGCTGCAGCCTCGCCACCATATTGCTTGTCTGAAAAGTAGCGCGTAAAATGCACCTGGTTGCGGCACAACGTAAGCCTCCACCCCTGGAATGATGTGAATTCATACGTGAAGCGCGTTATGTTACGAATCGTTTTCATGGCTGCCGACACCATAACACACTCCCTGCCATATAGCAAACCATATTAGACAGTATTACGGAAACACTGCCTACATTAGGAGAAACACAACTAACAAAGCTCGCGCGGCGGATTTGTTAGTTTTACACTATGAACGATGACCATGAAATCAATTACTTTCCGCTGTTCCGACAGACAGAACGAGCGCATCAGCCATGCGCTGCGAGAGCTGGCCTGCAACCGCACCGAACTCATCACCACAGCATTGGAATCATTTCTCGCCTACGCAGAACAACCCCACATACGCCAGGCAGACCTGTTTTCCCTGGTGGCGGGAATTGATGCCTGCGGTGGCGAATCCCCATTTGCTGAGCAGGCATGAAACACCCGCAGCCAGACAGGCGGATTTTTCCGCGTCAGGAATACCATTTTTTTCTTTCCTGCATGGGATTTTCGGTGTATAACATCGAGAGTCTCGCGGGGGTACATTTTCCCGGCCGTGCGACACGTTCCCCTTAAATCATTCTATACGATACTATGAGCAAGTCATTCCTGCCTGCGCAATATGCGCATCCTTACGAAATCGACGAAAAGTACAGCAAGTCCGTGGCCTATTTCTGCATGGAATACGCCATTGACAACGTGTTCAAGATTTACTCCGGCGGCCTGGGTTACCTGGCCGGTTCCCACATGCGCTCCGCCGGTGCCCTGCGCCAGAACCTGGTGGGCGTGGGTATCCTCTGGTCCTACGGCTACTACAACCAGATTCGCGCAGAAGACGGCTCCATGGCCGTGCAGTACCTGCGCAAGGACTACAGCTTCCTGGAGGACCACAACATCAAGTTCCTCATCCGCATCTGCGGTGCCCCGGTATGGATCAAGGCCTATTACCTCCGCCCGGAAACCTTCGGCACCGCCCCCATGTTCTTCCTTACCACCGACCTGCCGGAAAACGACGACATTTCCCGCTCCATCACGCAGCGTCTGTACGATTCCAACCCCATGACCCGCATCTCGCAGTACATCGTGCTGGGTCAGGGCGGTGCACGCCTCTTCGAGGAACTGGGCGTGGAACCTGAAATCTACCACATGAACGAAGCGCACGCCATCGGCGCGGCCTTCAACATGCTCGCCCGCAACGGCGGCAATGTGGACGAAGTGCGCAAGCGCTTCGTCTTCACCACCCACACCCCGGAAGAAGCCGGCAACGAGAAGATGGATATCAACCTCATGGCCAACTTCTCCTTCTTCGATGGTCTCTCCCTGGACCAGGTGCGCAGCATGCTCAAGCTCGACCCGAATGAGCAGACCTTCAACTACACGCTGGCCGCCCTGCGCCTCTCGCACATGGCCAACGGCGTCTCCGCGCTGCACGGCGAGGTCTCCCGCCAGATGTGGCAGGGATACAGCGATATCTGCCCCATCACTCACGTGACCAACGCCCAGAACCGCGAATACTGGCAGGACCCCGAACTGGCCGAAGCCTACGCCATGCGCGATAAGAAGGCGTTCATGCACCGCAAGCGCGCGCTGAAGAAGGAACTCTTCCGTGTGGTGGGCGAGCAGACGGGGCACCTTTTCGACCAGGACACGCTCACCATCGTATGGGCCCGCCGCTTTGCCGCCTACAAGCGTCCGGGGCTCATCACCGAGAATCCGGTCATGTTCGAGCGCATGCTCCAGCGGACCAACCGTCCGGTGCAGATGATCTGGGCAGGCAAGCCCTACCCCACCGACTTCACCGCCGTGGAGATATTCAACCGTCTGAACAATCTGAGCAAGAAATACCCCCGCTGCGCCGTGCTCACCGGCTACGAACTCGGCCTCAGCCGCCTCCTCAAGAACGGCTCCGATATCTGGTTGAACAACCCCGTGGTCACCCGCGAGGCCTCCGGCACCTCCGGCATGAGCGCCACCATGAACGGCTCCCTCTCCGTTTCCACCAATGACGGCTGGGTACGCGAGTTCGCCCGCGACGGCGAGAACTGCTTCATGATTCCCGAGGCAAAGGAAGGCCTGGCCCCCGAAGCCCGCGACCGCTCCGACCGCGACAACTTCTACAGCGTGCTGGAAAGCAAGATTCTGCCCCTCTACTACGATAACCGCGATAAGTGGATGGACATGGTATTCAACGGCCTGCACGATATCTGCCCCGCCTTTGATTCCGACCGCATGGCAGATGAATACTACGTGAAGATGTACAACTGCTGATACAAGCAAGCCCGCTTCTGAAAAGAAGCGGGCTTCTTTTTTGCCAATCCAGACCAGCTTATAAAAGTCTGGCGGGCATCAGCAAGCAGAACTTAGTCCCCGATGACGAGGATTCCGATTTCATTTTGCGTTTCCCGGAACTCCGGACTCAATCAATGAACAATCGTCAAAAACTTTGCACCGGGGAGCCGGGGGTGGCAGAGACCTCTGCAACGGAAGAGGTGAAATCGGCCACGTTTTTCAGATAATCATTCCACTCGATAAAGGCCATGGGGCGCTGGGTGGAGATGTGGAGTCGGAAGCGCTCCACGCGGCGCTCGACCGCCTCGAGGATATCGGGCGGGAGCTCGGCAATGGCCGCCGCTACCGCATCGAGGTGCTCCACGGCATCGTGGCAGACGAGGGGTAAGTCGCAGCCCGCGCGCAGGGCAAGAGCGGCGGATTCTGCTGGGGAGTATCGCTTGGCAATGGCCCCCATGCACAGGTCATCAGTGAACACTACGCCCTCGTACCCGAGCTGGTCGCGCAGGAAGCCCTGCACCAGCGCCGGAGAAAGCGAGGTGGGCAGTTCGGCATCAATCTCGGGAATGAGCAGGTGCGCTATCATGAGCGAGGGCAGCTCGGGCATGAGCGCCGTAAAAGGCATGGAAGCCGAGGCCAGAAAGGAATCCCGCGTACCATGCAGCACGGGCAAATCGTGGTGAGGGTCGCATTCCGCAGCCCCCATGCCGGGGAAATGCTTGCCGCAGGTCTGGATACCGCGGCCGAAGGTGGCGCGATTCCACACCCCGGCGTGGGAAATCACGCTCTGCGTATCATAGCCCCAGCAGCGGCTTGGCAACGCATTGGCATGCGGCGAAGCCAGGTCCAGCACAGGGGCAAAATTGGTATTCACACCCAGCGTGTGCAGGCAGGCGGCATTATAACAGGCTGCCTGGCGGATGTGGTGGGAGCTGCCCTTCTGTGCCAGAGCGGCAGCAGAGGGAAGCTGCACACCGATTTCAGCCGTGCGCACCACGCGGCCGCCCTCCTGGTCGATGGCGATGATGGGTTCATCCGGCCCCGTGGTCAGGCGGCGGAGTTCATCGGTGAGCTCACGGGTGAGCTCGTAGTCCGCGATATTGCGGGTAAAGAGGATATAGCCCGCAGGCTGCAGACGCGAGAAGAGCTCGCGCTCACGCGGCGTGAGCACAAGCCCTTCTACACCTGCAATAACGGGCAGCATGTTTACTTATCGCCGAAAATGGTGGCGCGGGTGAACATGGGGAACACCGGAATACCACGGCTTTCGATAGCCTCGCGGCCGCCCTCCTGGCGGTCGACCAGCACCAGAGCAGCCACAACCTTGCCACCCTCGGCCTCGATGGCGTCGATAGCCTTGATGGTGGAACCACCGGTGGTAATCACATCGTCTACCACGATAACCTCCTGCCCGGCTTCAAAATTACCTTCGATGCGCTTGCCGCGACCGTGGTCCTTAGCTTCCTTGCGCACGGTGAATACCTTCAGCGGTTCGTCTGCCTCCACGGAATACATACCAATGGCCAGCGAAATGGGGTCTGCACCCATGGTCATGCCGCCAATGGAGGTGACACCGGGGAACTTGGGCATAATCTCCTCCTGCACCAGCTGCCAGCCCACCTGACCAATCAGGTTAGCACCGCGGGCATCCAGCGCGGTAATGCGGCAGTCGCAGTACAGGTCGCTCTCCTTACCGGAGGCCAGAATGAAATGACCAGTCTTGATGGACTTAGTCAGCAGAATATTGAGGAGTTCTTTCTTGGCATCTGTCATAGCACAGGTATTCTACCCCTTATTGCCACGATTTGCAAGGCGTTTCCGCAGGCGAAACAACCAAATGGGGGGCAGAAATCGCGTAACTATCAAAAAAAAGGTTCCGACATATGAAAACTTGTCTGAGCATGAGGTATAACGCGTTGGCATAATTAAGGAATCAACCCAAAATCGAGACTCAAAGATGTAGAATGTACAGAATTTCCTGCACCTTTGGCGCAGTTGTGCATCGGTCGCGCCAGGACGCGAGGAACTTTCACATTCAGAATTCTACTTTCTACATTCAAAATCGCCACGTCATCCCATTCGCAAAGTTAATGGATTTAATTATGCCAACGCGTTCCACCAGTAAATATGAAACAGTCCCATGGCAGGCGGTTTTGCATTAGTTTGAGCTTGACTTTAAGCCACTTTAACCGCACAATAGGGCACCTGCGGTGCACCCCCGCAACATTTCCTCACCATGCTGCTGAATGTAAGACAATACGGAGACCCCGTCCTGCGCGCTGTCAGTGCGCCGGTGGAACACATCACTGACGACCTCAAGAACCTGGTGGAAAACATGATTGAAACCATGTATGCCACCGAAGGCATTGGTCTTGCTGCGCCCCAGGTGGGTGTCAACATGCGCCTGGTTGTCATTGATATTCCCGAAGATGAGGAAGATGATGCCGAGCCTGAGATGATTACCGTAAACGGGGAGCAGAAGCCCATGCGCAGCATCATGCCGCTGGCATTTGTCAACCCTGAGATTGAACCCTACGGTGACCAGGAGCTCTTCACCGAAGGCTGCCTGAGCGTGCGCGGCATCCGCGCCAATGTATGCCGTCCGGACCACGTGCGCGCCAAACTCACCCTGCTGGATGGCAGCATACTGGAACTTGACTGCGGCGGTCTGCTGGCCCGCTGCCTGCAGCACGAATGCGACCACCTGGACGGTTTCCTTTTCGTAGACCGCGTATCTTCCGCCGCCAAGATTACACTGGCTAAGAAGCTCAAGAAGCTCGCCGCCACACGCTGAGCCGGAGCCACCATCCCATTTCGCCATTCCTTGCCACCCGCGCAGAAGCGCCAAGGAATGGCTTTTTCTTTCTCTCATTATGACCCGACGTCTACTTTCATTTGTTATCATGTTTTTCCTGGCATGGGGAGGCATCTGCATCTACCAGCTCTGGAAACCGGCATGTGGATATCTGCACAACGAGAACACCATCGAACTGCAGGAAAAGACCCTTGAATTGAGCACCATCAGCCTCAAGGAAGAACAACTGAAAAAGAAGAAAGAGGCCATAGAGTTTGCCCTTCGTCACAAACTTTATGAAGTAGACAAACTCATGGCCATGGGAGAAATCAGCAAATGGTTCATGACTGATTATCTGGCAAAAATTCCCCACATATTCGACCCCTTTCGTCCCATCGATTCATTCAAACAGCTTGATCCAGACAATTTCCACCAATACAGAGAACTGAAAAACCGATACGAAGCCACGCTCAACAGGCATAACGCATTGAAACAAGATCTCAACGTCAATACATATGAATTGTATATCACAGAACAGGAGAAGCAGGAAGTGGAAACACTCCGGAATAAACTCTTAAAGCAAGCAAACCACCCATTGGAGCAACTCCATGAACGCGCTGTATACTGTCTGGCAGCGGGGTGGATAGATGCATTGAAAATCGTTTTATTCATCTATTTGCTCACGGCATCAAACAAGTTTGCGTTATACTATGTGTTAGCCCCCTTCATTGAACGTCTTTCTCAAACGGTTGTCATTCCGGTCTCGGCAGAAGCCTCAACCACACCGCACACCCGGCATAGCCACAAAATCATCACCTGCCCCCTTAAGCCAGGCGAAAGCTTCATTCTGAAAAGTGAAACATACTGTGGCGGATATTCTGACAACACAAAAGTTGCCGACCTGTTAAAACAGACACAATGGATATACAGCACAAAGTACTGGCTCATGAGCATTCTCTGCGGTCTTACCATCCTGACTCGTTTTACCAACAGGGGGCATCAGACGCAGACCATCCGCATCACCTCAGATGACGCGGATGAATACTTCTGCCAATTAAACATCTCTCCGGGGGAGCATCATTTTGTCATTCCGTCAGATTTAGTTGCCTTTTCATCAGGCGTGCAACTGACAGCGTTCAACCAATTCAAATCACCCTCTGCCTGGGCCATGGGGCAAGTACGCTATTACATATTGCAGGGCGAAGGGACGGTCATCCTCCGAGCACACGGTGGCATGACCCGCATAGAATCTGACCGCTATTCCACCAACACACACAAGAAGCACAGCATCATACATGCCTCAGGCAAACTCCACCTGCATGCGCGGCGGACAGAAACGCTCGTTCCCTACCTGTTGGGTCACGCCGATTTATTTGACCAGAAAATAACCGGGGAAGGCATTTACCACATCCGCAACACCAGCAGGAAAACCCTCACCCTGCCAGAAAAGTTCAGTCACGTATTCTTCAGTTCCCTTGGCAAACTGCTCGGGTTCTGATACTCAGACCCGCCGCCACACGCTGAGCCAGGCCGCCTGAATCAAGGTGGCATAAACTGCCTTGCGAGAAATCTTGACTCTTTCCTCCCCTGCGCGCTGAGCAATCAGCCTCAGGGTTTTCTGACCCAGCAACGCCGGCAGCATAGCCGTGAATCGCAGGCGGAACGTCTCCAGACGGCGGGCATAGTCCAGACCGTCCCTCAGATACCAGAAAGCCCGGTTGCGCCACATTTCCAGGGAAGCCTTGCACGGATAGGTTTCGGATTTCCCACGGAACGAAGCCAGATAGGCTCTGCCCCGGGCTGCATCCTCCTCGATATCGCGCAGGATGTTGACCAACTGCAAGCCCTGTCCGTAACGGGCTGCCGCCTGCGCCATGATATCGCGGCGTTCGGGCGCGCAGAACCCCTTACCCAGGGTAGCAAGCCCTAAATCCGTCCAGAACTCGCCCACACAGCCGGCCACCAGATAGGTATAACGCGTAGTTTCGTCTACGCTCTCAACTACCTTGTGGTCATCAAAATAGGTCAAATCCCAGAGTTGACCCTTCACAATCAGCGACAACACGCGGCGCAGCAACTGCAATTCCGTTTCAGAAACCTGCTCCAGTTGCTCCAGACATTCACCAAAGCGGCGAAGCAAGGTTGCTTCGCTGGGGTTGGTCTGGGCATCTGCCATCTCACCGCGCAACGCCAGCAAAAGAAGCGCGCGCTCATCGGGCGGCAGTGTTCCCTGCACCGCACGCCGCATCTGCCGCAGAACCTCTGCACGTTTGCCTGGGGCAGCGGTCGAAGTATCGGCCACGCTATCAGTGGCACGCGCCAGCATATAGCCCAGGGCAATACCGCGGCGCATGGCACGGGGCAACCACACCATGCTCAGGTAAAACGAGCGGGAAACCGCCTTGAGCAGTGCAAAATCCATCGTCTTTTAACTCAACTGGCGCAGTGCCCCGCGGATGAGTTCATCCGTACCTGCCTGCGGGTTGTCCTTCAGCAACTTCACGATGCACTTGCGGGCCTCGGCCTGCTTGAAGCCCAGCGCCACCATGGCCAGCTCAGCATCAGAAGCAGCCTGAGTCGTCGTGCCCTGCTGCTGGGCCTCCCAGGTAGAAGCCACGCCAATCTTATCCTTAAGCTCGAGGATGATGCGTTCGGCAGTGCGCTTACCCACGCCCTTGGCACGCGCGATGGCCTGCACATCCCCCTGCACCACAGCCTGTTTGAATGTGTTGACATTCAAACCGCTCAGAATAGCAATGGCCGTGGCAGGGCCTATGCCGCTCACGCGGTCAATCAGCAGGCGGAAAATATCGCGCTCCGCATCAGTGGCAAAGCCGTAAAGCACCTGGGCATTTTCGCGCACGTGCATATGGATTTTCAGCATGATGCCCTGCCCAATCACAGGGTTCAGCTGGTCGAAGGTGGAGAGCGGCACCGTCACCTCGTATCCCACCCCGTTGACATCCACCACCAGGCATTGCGGCAGTGCATCTGCCACGGTTCCACGCAAAAAAGCAATCATGGCATCATGCGGCAGCTTGGGGTTGCGAGGGCTCGGGCAATTTCACCGCAGGGACAGGTTCCGGAGCAGCCTTGGGAGCCAGGGGGTCCTCCACCATCTGGAACTGAGCTTTGGGCGTGATACCCCCCATTTCCTGCAGGAGCTCCTGCACGCGGCTGTTCAGTCGGTTATAGTCAATCGGCCCGTGCTCAGGCTCCTTGGAACCGGGGAAAATGATGTAGCTCACCCCCAGGTCTGACACAGGCCGGGCGAAAGGAGTTGCCTTCGGGTTAATCAGCTTGGCCAGGCGCAGAGAACCCTCGCCGGATTTGAACCGGGGACCGAAATCACCCACAATGGCCGGGAAGATGCGTTCGCCCACCACCACGGCAGCATAGTCACCCAGCTGGGGACGGTAATCAGCGTTTCCGCCGTTTTTAAACGTAAGCGGCACCACAATGAAGGAATCATACTCAGCCAGCAGGAAACTGTACTTTTTGAGGTCGTGCACCACATTCTGAGCATGCTGCAAGGCAGAGGCATTGGCAGTCTTATCCTTGCTGAGCTTCTTGACCCGCTCCTGCCAATGAGGCAGCAGAGGGTTCGGTGTTGAACCGCGTTTGCGCCAGCGGTACGAGGTCATCGGCTGGTAATTATCACTGTTTTTCACCTTTTCCGGCATATCCGGCAGGCGGTCACCATCCGAACCGTCGCTAACCACGTCCATATCAGACTGCATCCACAACACCTTGCGCCCGGATTCCGGGGCTTCGATTTCCAGAATCGTATCGGTATCAAAGTAATTGTGGCGGTCAAGCAGGCGGGAGAGAGTGGCCGCGTTCTTGCGCATGTGGTTCTGCTTATGCAGGTAGAGCGCCTGATACCACTGGGACACCTGCGCCTTGCCCATCAGCTCATCATAACGGGTAAAAAGTTCCGGCAGCACCGGGTTTGCCTTTTTGAGGGATTCGCCGTCAGCAGCGGTGGGCAGGCTCAGGTTCAACGCCACACGCAGCTGGTAGGCAGCAGCAGAATCGCGCTCCTGCGAAGCGGTGGCGCCGGGTTCAAACTGCACGGCGCTATGCACATTCAGCCCCGGACTCATTTTGCTGATATGTTCGTACTTGCCCGGTTCGACCCGCTCCGGCAGCGCAGGCGGGAATGGCGGCAGCGTAATCGCCGGCATAGCAAAAGAATCCTCCGGAGTCCAGGCTTCCAGCTCTACCTCCTCCTCATCATCAGAAGCGATATCCGGGGCAGCAGGTGTTGAAACCTCTGCGGGTTGCTGCACCGCCACCGGTTTCTTGCGTTTTTTCTTCTTTTTGGCAGGTTTGGCATCTGCGGTAAAAGCCTTCACCAACTCCGCAGGATACGGCGTGTACAGCGAACCGGCAGCCAGCAGCAAGACCAGCAGCAGGCCCACGCGAAACCATGTAAAAATCTTTATTTTGTGTTTTCGGTGAAACAATTGCTTCATACAAAAAAATCTGCTTATGATTCTTTCAGCGGCGCCACCTTGCGCGGTCGCATCCCCATGACCCGGCGCATCACCCCAAGCGGCGTATTGCGCAGCAGCCAGCCAATCAGGCGGATGCGGCGGGAGGGGTAGTAACGGGCTTTATTGCGTTTCAACGCATCCAGAGCACCATTCACCACTGTGGGAATGCTGGTATACACCCATTTCTTGAACGAAGAATAGCCGTTCGTGCAGCCCTGGCGGCGTGCCACATCTCCAAACCCCGTATGCACAGGGCCGGGGCAAACCGCCACCACCGGCACTCCTGCCTGGCGCATTTCCAGGCGTATAGCCTCGCTGAATGAAGCCACAAAGGCCTTAGAGGCAGCATAGATGGCAAAATCCGGGATAAACAGGTCTGCCGCCAGAGAAGCGATATTGATGATGCCGCCGCCCTGTGAGGCCATGCGCGGCAGCAGCGCGCGCGTCAGCTCTGCCACAGCCAGCACATTGACATGCAGCATCTGGTGATTTCTCTTGGGCGAACTGCTGGCATAATCACCGTAATCCCCCAACCCTGCGTTGTTGATGAGCAGCGTCTTCCCCTCCGGCAGCGCTTCCAGCGTCTGCACCAGGCGTTCGCGCGCACGCTGAGAAGCCAGGTCGCAATCCACCACAGTTACCTTAAGCGCCGAATTAGCCGCGCGCAGCTCATCCGACAACTCCATGAGAACCTCCCGCCGGCGCGCTACCAGCACCATGTGGGAACACTCGCCCACAAGGCGCCGCGCAAAAGCCATGCCAAACCCGGAGGAAGCACCTGTTATGATTACATGCCCATACATTGCTTTCCTATTTTGCCACAAACCCCACCCTGTATCAAGCACAAATCTCCCGCTCAACACGCGAACTTTTGCAAATTGGGCAGCGATTACGCCGGCACTGAGCTTCCCAAGGGCATCAAAACGTGTAACACCGCCCGGAATCCACCTTCCCTTTCCGGGATTACCATTTCATTTTCTACGCTTTCTGCCGCGCCTTACTATTCCGGGAGGGCTGGGGCGACCCTGGCGCTGCGGCTTTCTGGGGCGCGCGCCCAGCAATTGGTGGAAATTCATCCAGCAACCAGCCAGGAGCAACCAGAACACGAAACACGCTATCCCCAACACCCAGCGCAGCCACAGCAAATCAGCTGCCACCGAAACCAGCATGAGCAGAGCCCCTGCCAACGCCCCCTCTGTGGCGCGCGAATGCTGGCGCAGACTTGTGAAGAGAAACAACACCAGGCAGATTGCGCCCAGCAGAAACAGGATAAGGGCCAGAGCGGCGTTCATTTCTCGTAGAGCACGTGCGTGAAGCCCTCAAACGCCTGCTGCGGGGTGCGGGTGGCAAAATACTGCGCAAACTCCGGAAACCAGGTATCGGCAGCGTGGCTGCCCGCCACCTCCGACACATGCAGACGCTGCATCTTCGGCAGCATCTGCGCGTAGAGCTGCGCGCCGCCAATCACCATGATTTCCGGGTCCTGCAGCTCGATATGCTCCAGCTGGGCAATATCCGTAATCACCACAGCGCCGTCGGCGGCGTAGTCAGCATTGCGCGTGAGCACAATGTTCTGCCTCCCGGGCAGCGGGCGTCCCAGGCTCTCCCAGGTCTTGCGCCCCATGAGGATGGGATGCCCCATGGTGATGCGCTTGAACAGCTGCATATCTTCCTTCAAGCGCCACGGTATGCCGTTGTTCAGCCCGATGGCGCGGTCGGCATCCATGGCTACCACTCCTGTGAATCTCAGGCTCATACGGAAACAGCGGCTTTAATGTGCGGGTGCGGGTCGTATTCCTCCAGCGTGAAGTCAGAGAAATCGAAACCATCAATCTCTGTAATGGCAGGATTGATGCGCATGGTGGGCAGCTTGCGCGGTTCGCGGGTCAGCTGCAGACGAGCCTGGTCCAGGTGGTTCTTGTACAGGTGCAAATCACCATAGGTATGCACAAACTCGCGGGCTTCGTAACCGCAGACCTGTGCCACCATCATGAGCAGCAGCGCATAGCTGGCAATGTTGAAGGGCACGCCCAGGAACAAATCGCAGCTGCGCTGGTAGAGCTGCAGGCTCAGCCCGTGCTTCCCGCCCTCCTTCTGCGCCGGAATCACGCAGAACTGGAACAGGCAGTGGCAGGGAGGCAGCGCCATACCGTCCACCTCGGCCACATTCCAGGCACTCACCAGGTGGCGGCGGCTCCAGGGATTATTCTTCAGCCCGTCAATCAGCTTTGCAATCTGGTCGATGCTGCCGCCCTTGCCATCCGGCCAGGCGCGCCACTGGCTGCCGTACACCGGGCCCAGGTCGCCATTCTCATCGGCCCATTCATCCCAGATGCTCACACCACGCTCCTGCAGCCAGCGCACGTTCGTGCTGCCCTTCAGGAACCAGAGGAGCTCGTAGATGATGGAGCGCAGGTGCAGCTTTTTGGTCGTGAGGCAAGGGAAGCCCTCGCGCAAATCGCAGCGAATCTGCCGGCCGAACACGCCGATCGTGCCCGTACCGGTGCGGTCTTCCCTGCCCACCCCGTTGGTGAGCACATCATCGAGCAAAGCCAGATATTGATGCATGCAGTTTGGTTATTGACGATTGACTATTGACAATTGACGATTGTAAAAGTCCCTGTGGCGCAGCCGCAGCTCACTTTTTACTCCGTACTTTGTACCTCATCAGAGAGCGAGAGCCTCTCTGATGAGCTTGGCCCACTTCTCTGCCTTTTCGGCAAAGCTCAGCTCGGGGTCCTTGTACAGAATACCGCGGGAAACATTGATGGTAGGCGGAGCCACGCGGGTGCCACCGGTGAGGGCGGAAAGGTCACCCCCCTGGGCCCCCAGACCGGGCACCAGCAGCGGAGCATCCGGCAAGTCAGTCAGAATCTGGCTGTTGGCATTGGTAAGCCCCACCACCATGCCCACCTCCGTGGCGCTGTTTTCGGCAATGGAACGGGTCACCATATCACCCACCAGCTGGTACACCTTGCGGCCATTCGCCAGCACCTGCTGCTCCACATCCACGGAGCCGGGGTTGGTGGTCACGGCAAGCAGATACACAGCCTTGCCGGGACGGTCCAGGAAAGGTTCGAGAATATCATAGCCCATGAAGGGATTAAGCGTCACCGCATCCACATCCATGCGGTCAAAGTAGGCCTGGGCGTAGTACTTCTGTGTTTCGCCGATATCGCCGCGCTTGGCATCCAGAATCACGGGAATATCCTTGGGCATATCCGGCAGCAGTTCCTCCAGCATCTTGAGCCCCGGCAGCCCCATGGCCTCGAAATAGGCGATATTGGGCTTATAAGCCGCAGCATAGGGGGCGGTTTCCTCCACCACCTTGCGCAGCCAGTCGGCCAGCTCGGTCATGTTCTCAGTCTGCGGGCGGGGATCCAGCCCCACGCAAAGGGCCGAACGCGTTGCCGCAATACGGGCAGCAAGTTTTTCCGTGTACTTCATGCGCGGCATTATAGCACATCATCGCTCGAAATCAAGCCCCCAGACATAGAAACAACCGCGGAGAAGCCTTCTCGCGTTGCATCAAAACAATTCGAGCTTGGCAGCCGCAGCAAAATCTGCTAGCATAGCAAGCGTTACATGGTCAGCTGGGATATAGTACTAGGACTCATGGTCATCATCTTTGCTCTGCCCTTCATCTTTCTGAGCAGCAGGGTGAAGAGCACGCGCGAACGCGCCCGGAGCGCCGAACACGAAGTGAAACAGATGCGCGGTCTTCTCGCAGAGCTGGAGGAACACGTGCGCCGCGACCAGGGGCTGTTTCTGGAGGCACTGGGGGTGCCGTTCCTGCTGATGCGCCCCAGCGGCAGGGTTGTAATGGCCAACAGAAAAGCCTGCGAACTGTTCGGCTTCGAATCGCTGACCAACACGAACCTGCTGCGCGTCCTGCCCGAATGCGAATTACGCCGGGTACTGAAACAGGCCACAGAATCCACAGAAAAAGTGCGCGCCATGGTGCAGGTTTCGCGCCCGGAGGGGGAACGCATTTACCGCACCACCGCCACCCACCTGGCCACACGGGAACGCCATATCGGCATCGTGTTCCTGGACATGACCGAAGAACACCGCACGCAGATTATCCGCCGCGATTTTGTAGCCAACGCCTCGCACGAACTGCGTACCCCGCTCACCCTGATTCTGGGGTATCTGGAAACCCTGCTGGATGACCCGGAATCTGCCCAGGATGCCCATATGCGCCAGCGCTCACTGGGCATCATGAAACGCCACGCCGACCGCATGGCACGCCTGGTGGCAGACATGCTCATGCTTTCGCGCGTGGAGACGCCGGATTCCGGCTACCTGAAGCAGGAAAACTTTGACCTGGCGCAGCTGGTGGCAGAGGTGAAGCAACGGCTGGAAAGCACAGCAGAAAACCAGGGAGCCCAGGTGGCACTTTCCATTTCACCGCAGCCGTACACCATGTGGGGGGATAGTTTCTACTGGTCACAGGTGCTGTTCAACCTCATGGAAAATGCGCTGAAAAACAACCCGTCGCCAGGCCTGGAAGTCGAGGTAAGTGCCGATATAGCCCCTGATGGCAGCAAACGCATCTGCGTGGCAGACAACGGCCGGGGCATTGCTCCCGATGCCCTGCCCTACATCTTCAACCGTTTCTACCGCGCCGATACCACCGGCAAAGTAAAAGGCACGGGACTGGGGCTCGCCATTGTCAAGCACGCGGTGGAAGCCCACCGCGGCAGCATCTGCGCCGAAAGCGAGCCAGGTGTACGCACGGCATTCACCATCACCCTGCCTGCGGAAAGCAGATAAGTTATGTTCGTTGTCAGCACCATAGTCCTCGGCTGCGTTCTGTTCTTATATACGCTGTGGCGCATCATCTGGCCGCTGCCGCTGCGCTGGTGGTGGAAACTCCTGCTCTGCATCCCGCTGGGGCTGGGTGCCTTCCGCTACCCGCTGCTCTACCGCATTTTCGGAGGGCACTTCTTCCGTCCCGCCTGCCCCATGTGGGTGGAGATGGGCTGTACCTGGCTGTTCATGGGGCTCATGATTCTGCTGGCTCTGCTCCTGGTGCTGGAACTGGTATTCCTGTTACCGGGCATTATCTGGCGGCGCAACCGGCAACTGCAGAGTGCGCGCAGCGCGGCGTTCTGGCTGAGTCTGCCCGTGGCTCTGTGCATGGCAGGCTGGGGCATGTACCAGGCATTCGCCCTGCCTGAAGTGCGCGAAATCACCATTACCCTGCCGCAGCTGAAACAACCGGTAAGGCTTGCCCTGCTCTCCGATTTACACGCAGACCGCTACACGCAGGCCGGTTTCTTCCGCGAAGTCGTGAAGCGCACCAATGCCCTGCAGGCGGATGCCGTGGTCATCACCGGTGATTTTGAGGATGGCAGCCTCAGCGAACTGGCGCCGAACCTCGCGCCGCTGCAAGGGCTCCAATCCCGCTGGGGCACCTATGCCGTGCATGGCAACCACGACTATTTCAACGGGCACCACGCCTGGCAACACTACCTCAGCAGCCTCGGCATCCGTTTCCTGAACAATGAGCACCTGCTCCCAGGCCCCGGCCATATCGTGCTCGCAGGGGTAACTGACCCTGCCGCCGGGCGAGACAACTGCCTGCCCCCAGATGTAGCACGCGCTGTGGCTGGAGCACCGGCAGACAAACCCATCGTTCTGCTGGCACACCAACCCCGTATCGCCAGCGTGGCCGCGCAGCATGGAGTGGCGTTGCAGCTTTCCGGCCACACCCACGGAGGCATGGTCCCCGGCTTGCGCCAACTCGTTGCCCGCTTCAACGACGGACTGGTGCAAGGGCTCTACCGCCGCGGAGAGTTGCAGATTTATGTAACCAATGCCACCGGCATCTGGTCCGGGCTCCCGATACGTCTCTTCACCCCTGCGGAAATCACGCTCATCCACCTCGTTCCCTCTCCCTGAAGCAGCCTATGAAATTTCACTTAACATTCCCGTAGTATTTACTTGACGAGGCAAGGCTGTACAGATAGTATGACTACAATTCCATTTTCCCCTATTCTCACCATGAAACACCAGATGAATATCCTGCCTGTGCTGCTGGCAGCGTTTGGCATGTACGCCACGGCACAGCAGCCCACACCGATAGCTCCGGCACCGGTACTTCCTGCGCCGGCGTCCAAGCCGGCCACCCCGAAATACACCCTGACCACCAGCAAGGACTGGAAGAATCCCGCCGCCCTGCGTGATTCGCTTGCAAAGAAGATTCAGGCCCGGCTGAAGAACAACGACGAAGCAAGCATTCAGAACTTCCTGAAGAGCGAAGCCAACCGACTGCTGCTCGCCAACTGGCACCTGGCCAATGCAGAAATCGCCTCGGAAAAAGCTTACGAGGAATACGCCGCCAACCTGAACCGCCAGCTCGACAACAAGACCAGGAAGCTCAACGAGCTGGAGACAGAACTTCCCCTGCTGGGCGGCGAATCTGCCCAGGAAAGCGCCCGTTACAACATCAACAAGCTGAAGGGCGAGATTGCCGAACTGAAAGCCGAGCTCAAGCAGCCCATGCGCCTGGCAGATGTCGTGAAGCGCCCGCGCGCCGCCCGCCTCATCACCCTCATGGCCAATGACCTCGGCTGGATAGGAGATGTGGTGTACAGCGGCGAATGCATCATGCCCGGCCGCATACTCAACATGCTGGCCAACATGATGGAACGCTACACCAGGATGCTGCCCAATGACCGCGTGCCCCGCGATATTGCAACCGCCACAGCACTGGAATACGCCCGTTTCGGCTGGACGGTGAACAACGCCTGCGAGCGCGCCGAATACTTTGTGCGCAACTGGCGCCAGAACCGCCTGCACCCGCAGTTCGACAAGCTGCCGTTCCTTCTGCGCCGAGTCACCTGCGGGTGGAAAGGCGACCACAGCTCCGGCAAGCCCGAAAGCCTGACCTGGGCACTGTACAACGTACACCTGCCCGATGAGCGCTACACCGGTTGCTGCTGGCGCTGCGGCTATGTGCTCCACAATGTGTATGGTGACAGCATCCACGGGTCCCCCTACTTTGAACCATTCGAGGGCATGTATCTTGACAACCACCACAAGTTCACCCAGGATGTAGGTGGTGTCTGCGGCGGCCTTTCCCATTTCGGTGCCTCAGCAGCCTGCGCCAACGGCGTGCCCGGCCTCACCATGGGCGAACCTGCCCACTGTGCCTATGTGGTGTGGGTGGATGGCAAGTGGACCCCGGCCTATTCCGTAGACTGGCAGCGAGGTCTGCACTGGCGCCCGTGGATGGACAACTACAACTACTCCTCCCTGCACCTGACCACTGACCTGTATTCCCCGGAGCAGAAGAAAGCCACGCGTCTTTCCAATGCCTACCGCGCCCTTGCCCAGATGGCCACGGATAAGCAGATGGCTCACCAGCTCTACCTCAAGGCCGAAGCTGCCCAGCCGCTGAATTACCCGGTGTACCGCGAGCATACCGCTTTCCTCAAAGAACACATGAAGCTGGACACCGCCGCCTGGCTGGCGCTCAACAACAGCATCTGCACGAAGCTGGTGCCCGTGTACCCTGAGTGCGCCTCTACCCTGGTGCGCAACTTTGTGTACGATAACCTGGCCCAGAGTGCAGCCAAGCCCGAGGAACAGGAAGCCGCCTTTGCCAGCTTCTGGCAGAACATCAGGGAGCGAGGCCCCGAGCGCTGGAATCTGCAGGAGCTGGCCGACAAGCAGATTGACATGCTCAACAAGGTTCGCAAGAACGCCGCCACAGACAACACCTGCACCGTGTTCCGAAGCATGATGAACAACACCATCTCCAAGAAGGACTACAGTTCCTACGCTCTGGAATGCGGCAATAACATGCTCAAGAAGATGGACGAGGTGGGCAAGAGCCGCATCCTCACCATCATGACCGAGGCTATCTCCTCCGGCGAAGGCATGAC
>JAEIGA010002377.1_pt1 | contig 30080 bp, 20 predicted proteins | sample 9270691 | NCBI WGS metagenome assembly JAEIGA01 (sample SAMN17057246, study PRJNA624740) | gut metagenome | biome: biome; isolation source: fecal sample | host: Bos grunniens | place: China: Xizang | collected 2019
ATTGAAGTGTAGTTGGAATACCAACAATCCAATCTTCATCTTCATAAACCTTTTTTAATCCTTTTTTCATTGCTTCTTGAAAAAGATTGTATCTTTTTAGTGCTAATTCGTTTGTTGGAACACCACTTTTTTCAACTTCAGCAATTGCTTTATCTAATTCTGGTAATGTTTTAAAAGCATCTATTGGTTGTTTAATTTCTTTTTTATATAAATCATATTTCTTTAATGATTCAGGTATTTTGTAAATATCTTCATCTAAAATTGCTGGTAACAGAATTGGTTTTTGAAATGGTTGACCATTTTTTGGATTAATACCATCAGGATATTGTTTTAATAATTCTTTATATGATTTAATATTTTCAGAATTTTTAATATTATTATAAACCAATTTAATAATCCATTTACCATATTTCCCTAATTCATCACCACCTTTATAAGTTGGGTCTAAAGAAATAATTTTCTTTAATGTTTCTAAACTCATTTTAGGAAAATATTTTTGTAATTCTTCAACACCTTCACATAATATTAAATTACTATAATTATTCCAATTTTCTAAAAATAATTTATTATGTTTTTTAAAAATATTCATCTTTTATCCTTATTAACCTAAAAATGGACACATACCATAAGCAACAGAATCACCCATTGGAACCATTTCTTTTAATTCTTTTTCTAATTGCTCTCTTAATTCTTTTGCTTCATTTCTTAATTCTGCTTCATCTCCTGATACAGATGATGGACCACCAGGACCAGGTAATCCTTTAAATCTTCCACGAATACGACCTAATAACAATAATGATTCCATAAATGCCCAATTTTCTATCCATAAACCAGCATATCTATCTTGGATTAATTCATATTCAGGTCTATCAACGAATGAATGTAATAATATAATTTCATCATTTGAACGAGGATTTTCTGCTAAAATTAATTTATGAGTGTTTGGGTTAAAATTATAATTCATATACATACCCATCTGTTTACCCATAGTTTTCATATAATCATGGTATAATTCATAAGTTACTAAATTACCCATACCACTTGTATTAAAATTACCACCTGAATAAAAAGTATACCAATGAACTGCAAATGGGTCTAAATTTGTTCCAGAAGTTGAACCGAAAGAACGAGAATAACCCCTACGATATATTTGCATAATTTCAACAATCTCATTAGGTAATATATATTCTTTTTGATTTGCTTTAAGAGTCAATAAAACCAATGATTCTTCAATAAAAGCATCTCCTCTTTGTTTTAATTTTCTTAATGCTAAATCAATACATTTTTCGATTTCTTTATCAGAAATTTCAACATCAATAGTATAATCTCCTAATCGAACACGAATATTATCAATTAAATCTTGTTTTACTTTTGTGATATCAGTAATCATAAATTATCTCCTAAATATAATTATATTTATTGAATAAAAATTTTATATAATGTAGAATATATGGAAAATAAGGATATAAAAAATGATTTTATCAGCAGGTGCTTTGTTTAAATCTGAAAATACACAAAAATATTTTTTAATTCAACGTTCATCAACAACATCTTATTCTAATAAGTTCTCTTTAGTTGGTGGAAAAGTTCATATTGGGGAAAAATTATTGGAAGGTTTAACAAGAGAAATTAAAGAAGAAATTGGATTTGTTCCAAATATAATTAAATGGGCACCATTTAATTGTTATACATCTTTAGACAAAAAATTTCAATATACTTCTATTATAATATTAACACCTAAAGAATTTTTACCTAAATTAAATCATGAAAATGATGGTTATTGTTGGGTTAAAGATATATCAACAATTAAAACATTGCATCCACGATTAAAAGAAGTTATATCATCATCGGTATTATTAGATGGAATAAAAAATTTTTCTTAACAAAAATTTGACAAATGATTAAGTTATTGATTTATATGATTTTTTTTATATTGATAAAAAAATAAAAATTTTTTATATTATTATAAATAACTTTACACTAAATTTTTTGGAGATTTAATAATGGTAAAAATATTACAACCGATACAAACAACTTGGTTAGATTATCCTGATAATGAGAGTTTGGCAATAATTGTATGTATGATGGGTTGTGATAATGCTTGCCCATTTTGCCAAAATCCTGATTTTCAAAATCCGGAATATGAAAATTATACTAAAGATTATACAGTTTCTGAATTGATTCAGGAATTGAAAGATTTATGTCGTAAAAATCATACAAATAAAATTGTATTATCTGGTGGTGACCCAATTTCTTGTTTTAATAAAAATTTTACAAAACAATTTTTAGAAGAATCAGATTTTGATGTATGTATATATTCTGGGCATAATATTGAGTATGTTAAATTGAATAAAATAAAAGGATTTAAATTTATTAAATGTGGATATTTTGATATTAAAAGAAAGAGAGAATCATTGAAAAATGATTTTTATATTCAATTTGCATCTCCAAATCAAATATTATATAATGAGAATTATGAACCATTAAGTGAAAATGGTATATATTATTTTACAAAATAGTTAATTTAAGGAGAATTTAATGTCAAACAATAATATAAAAAAAATTCTGAAAGTTAAAAGTCCAACTATTGTAGATACTTATTATGAGGATGAAGACTTTAAAAAAGAATTGGATAAAGTATCAGATGATATTTTAATAAATGCGGAAACAACGAGAACAATTAAAAATATTAAAAAAACATTGGCATCAGCATTGAAGAAAAAGTATGGATTTTCTAATGGTGAATTGAAAGAATTGACTTCTAATATTTTAAAAATTCATGGTTTAGATGCTTCGAATTTTGATACATTAGCAAATTTTGCGAAAATTATGGAAGCCAGAGTTAATGATGTTTCTATTGATGATAATTCCAATAAAAACGAAAAAACTGTTGCTGGTGTTAATAATGAAATAACTGCCGCAAATAGAAAATTAATTGGTTACCATATGCTATATGGTGTGATGAAAGATTTATATGGTCAAGCAGAAGCAAAAGTATTATCTGGAGATTTATATGATTTTTCATTGGGTTTATCTGATTCCACAAACATTTTAATTCCATATTGTTGGGCATTAGATGCTTCTAAAATTGTTATGGAAGGAAGAAAATTTGGTCAATTACCATCTGCACCAGTTCATCGTGTTGATTCATATATTTCAGCTTTAGATGAAACAGTTCACCAAATGTCAAGTCATTTGGCAGGTGCGATTGCTATTGGAACATTTTTCTTGGATATAGCACATATTTTAATTTATAAGCAACGTGTTCCTTTTGAAAAAGTTAAATCTGATTCAGTTATGAGAAAACATATTGAAAATTGTTTTCAAACATTTGTTCATTCTGTAAACCATTTATCAAGAAATGGTGTTGAATCACCATTTACAAATATTTCATTGTTTGATAGAGTTAAATTGGCAGGATTAATTGGTGCTGATAACTATGGTTGGTATTTTGCTAACAAAAAAGAAATTGCACACGATAATGGTTTAGAAGAAAAAATGACACCAGAAGAATGGAAAGAATTTGTAATCAATTATATTATTGAATTACAAGAAATTTATGCTAAATTCCATGAAAAAGGTGACCCATTAAATAATGGGATTCCATATAGATTTCCTGTTACAACAATGAATATTTCAAAAGATGATGATGGTAAAGTTTTAGATGAGAAATTCTTTGATTTTGTTTGTCATTTAGATATCTCAAGATTTAATATTTTTACATCAAAGGGAACAAAGGTTGCAAGTTGTTGCCGTTTGATTAATGACTCCGAATTATTAGATATGGGTTCATCTGTAAATTCATTTGGTGGTTCAACAGTATCAATGGGTTCACATCGTGTTGTAACAATTAACTTCGCTCGTATTGCTTATGAAGCAGATTCTTTAGATAATTTTTATAAAATTCTTGATAAAAGAATTTGGGGTGCAGCAAAAGTATTAAAAGCACATAAAGTATTACTTGGAAAAATGGAAGCTAAAGGTTTAGAACCATTTATTTCTCGTGGTTGGATTAGAATGGATAGATTATTCTCAACATTTGGTATTTTAGGAGTTGTTGAAGCAAAGAAAATTTTAGAAGAGAAATTTGGTTCAGAAATATTAGAAAATCAAGATGTTATGAAAGATTTCTTGGTATATTTGAATGAATATTCTCAAAAATATGCTAAAGAATTAGGTTTATTCTCTAATATTGAACAAATTCCTGGTGAATCATATGCAGTTAGATTGGCAACAGTTGATAATATGATTTTTGATGAAAATATTATTGATACACCACTTTATGCTAATCAATTTGTTCCATTATGGCAAGATGCAACATTGTGGGAAAAATTGGAAGCAGATGGTAAATACAATCAATTATTGACAGGTGGTGGTATCGTTCATGCTCAATTAGGTTCAAAAACAACCTCAACTCAAAATAAAAAAATTATTGAATATGCTATTAAATGTGGTTGTGAACATTTTGTGTTAAATTCAGTTTATACTAAATGTCCAAAATGTGGTTCGGTTTATGACCATAAGGTTGGAAGTTGTTCTAAATGTAATAATGCTGAAAATATGCAATACTTTACTCGTGTAGTTGGGTTCTTTGTTCCAGTTGATTCTTGGAATCCAACAAGAAGAAAATGGGAATTTGATAGAAGAACATTTATTGATGACTCATTACATAATTAATCAACTATAATCTTTAAATTAACTAAAAATCCTCTGAATATTCAGAGGATTTTTTGTAATATTCAAATAATAAATAATAATATAATGAAAAAGAGGATATTATAATGGCAATAAATGTTAATAAATCTGTAAAATATATTGTTAAAAGAGATTTAAAAAATATTTTTCCACAAGAATTTGTTAATAGAGAATTAATTGGAAAGTTTTTTGATTATATTATGAATCATTTTTTCCAAAAATCTTATGAAAAATATGTTAATGGATATATAGGTAAGAAATCTGTTGCATATGAAAAAGGTGATTTATATATAGAAGAACCAACAACAGAAAGACAAATGTATCAATTAACACCTATGTTAGTTAGTCAAAATAAACAAAATATTATTGATTATAATAACTTTATTAATATATTAAAAAATCAAGGTTGTTTAACAAATAATCAAAACAGATTAATATCTTCAAATTATTGGTCTTGGTGTCCACCTATCAATGTTGATATGTTTTTAAATTATAACTTTTATTACTGGATGGAAGAGGGTGTTGATGTTTATGAAATAACAACAAAAACAAATGTGGTTAAAAATGTTATTAGTAAAGAACAATATTCTTGTGAATATATAGATGAAAATAATGAAACTAAAACATTGACATTTATGTCTGGTATGAGAGTTAGATTTTTAAATGATGAAAATATTGAATATAATAATAAAGTTTTTATTATTGAAGGTGTTGGAAATTCTATTGAATTAATAGATGATAATGAATTACTATTTTCACGAAATGCTTCTCCGGATTATTATGTTATGGAAAGAGGTGCAATTGATGGTAATGATTGGTCTTTAAGAAATAGATGGTTCCATCGTTCAGTTATTTCAAATATGAAGAACAGAACTGTTTATATATTATATGATAATGAAACAAGATTAACATTTTACACAATAACTCCAGAAGATAAAATTAATAAAAATTCTCTTGTTTATTCAGATAGTAAATGTATTGAAGTTTATAAAAAATTTGTAGATTTTAAGGATATAGTATATACAAATAACACTATTGAGACCACATATCATCAAGCAAAAAAACCTATTATATGTTTTAATAAAGATATTCAACTTTATAATTATGGAACAACATATCGTGGATATATTGATTTATATCTTGAAATGGATAAAAATCAATTACAAGGTTCAACCTTAAAAGAATTAGATGGTGTTAAATTAGAAGATGGTATGATAATATTATTACATACAGGTGATAATAGTGAAGATGATAACAAATTATATGAAATTACAGGATTATCTTCTGTTGGTGTTATTGTTTTACAAAAGTCTATTAGTGGTATATCATTAAATGGTGACCCTGTTGATGGTGAAGGTGTTCGTGTTCGAAACAATGGTTCGAGATATGCTAATACATATTTTTATTTCAATGAATCTGAAAATAAATGGGTTCAAGGACAATCAAAACAACTTGTAAACCAATCTCCATTATTTCAATTATATGATGGTGAAAAAATAAAACTTGATAACCCATTATATTATAATCATTCAACTTTTAAGGGAAGTAAATTATTTGATTATAAAATTTCTGATGATGATTCAATAAAAGATGTTGATTTAGGAAAAAATGTTGTATCTGAATCTCAAGGAAACTATATTTTTGATAATATATTACAAAATCAAAGATTTTATTATACAAATTATGATAGAATTGAGGAAATTATTGGTTATAAATATTTCAAAATAAATGGAACTGAAAATTATTTAAATGATTGGTATTATTCAGATAATAAAATTTCTCAATATATTATTTCAGAAATAAACATATTAACAGATGTTAAACAAGAAGAATATGAAAATGATTTTGGTATTGTTGATGTCTATAATGTATTTGAATTGAATATTGAACCTGATGTAATTCCAAATAAGAAAAATAATTATATTTATATTAATGGTGATTTAAAACAAGAAGGTATAGATTATATTATTGATGGTTCAAAATTAAAATTTTATTCGAATATTAAATTTGAATTAAATGATAACATATATATAAAATTATTAAAGAATAACATTGATATATTACCAAAGGGTTATTATTTCGATTTACCGTTATCTTTAACAGCAAATGTTACTAATAAAGAAGTATCCGAAATTAAATATAATGAATGTTTTGACCAAATGAAATCTATTATTGAAAATCAAACAAATTTTAATGGTTTAGCATCAGGATATAATAATTATAATAATACGAAAAAAGACTTATCTCTTGGAACAGAAATATTACAACATCATTGTCCAATATATAAATCTATGATTTTAAATTCACAAGAATATACAAATATTCGAAATGTATTATCATTTATATCAGATGAATACTCTAAATTTAAAAATAAGTTTAGAAATACAATTATTAATATGAGTTTATCTGGTGAATTTTCTGAACAATATGAATATGATGAATATTATATACACAATATTGTTCAGTCAGCATTGGATAAGATTAATTTAGGTAAAGAGGGATTACAACCATTTTATAATAATGGTGTAGCTTCATTATTTGAGAATGCTTATATACCAGCAACTCCTGCTTATTTAGGTTTAGATTTATGTTATCAACCTCAAATTCAAGTTTTGGAAGAAAGTTTAGATAAACCAAATGTTTTATTAAATCATGATGGTTCTTATACAAAATTATTTAATGATTATCGTGATTATGCTTTAATATATTTAGAAGAAATGGTTTACCAATCCATAAATGATAATTTTAAAAACGGTATTTATAATTATAACAAATTTGAATATATACCTGGAAAATTTAGAAATACAGAATATTCTGAAAAAGAATATTTAGAATTATTATCTTCGTTTTATGAACAATGGTGTAATAAAAATAATATTAATTATTTTACAAATGATGAATATGATAGAAATAATCCATTTTCTTGGAACTGGTCTTCTTGTAAAGATTTAGATGGTAATGCTTTAAGAGGAAATTATAAAGGTATCTATTTATATTACTATGATACTTATAGACCACATACAAATCCTTGGGAAATGTTAGGATTTGGAAATAAACCTGAATGGTGGGAAAACTTATATGGTAAAGCACCATATACATCAAATAATATTCCTATGTGGAAAGATATTGAAAATGGTTTTATAGCAGATGGATATAATAAAGGTTATCATAAAGAATTTGAAAGAAAAGGATTAATTGAAAAATATTTGCCTGTTGATATAAACGGAAATTTATTATCACCATATCAAATTGGTATTACAACAAGTGAACCATTACCATATAATGCTTCAAAAGAATGGGAATTTGGGGATTGTGGAAAATATGAATTTATTTGGATGTTGACAAGTGAATATAGATATTCTATTCAAACCCTTTTATATTTGATGAAACCTGTTGAATGGTTAGAAAAGAATTGGAACACATTAAATTCTGAAAAAATATTTGGTGATACAAAGTATCCTCAAATTATTGACAAGGAATATAAAATAAGATTAGAACCACAATATCATATTATGCATAATGAAATGGTAAATGGTTCATATAAACAATATATTGGTGTTCAACAATGGATTTCTGATTATTTAACGAAAGAAAATATTAATATTTCGAAATACTGTGGAAATAATATTAGAAATATTAATATTCAATTAGGATATAAATGTGGTTGTTATTATAAAAAGGATAGTATCAAGATTGTGAGTGATAATTATGGATTGATACCATCAACTGATTATTCATTAAACTTATATACATCAACAACATCTCGTAATTATAATTATTCGGCAATGATAATTCAAAAAGTTGAAAATGGTTATATGATTAATGGATATGATTTAGAAAAACCATATTTCAATGTGTTAGAACCTGAATATAATTCTAAAAAATCAAGTGTTGAAGTTAATAATAAAAAATATTTTTACCATAATGTTTGGACTAAAAATGTTAAAAAGGTTAAATATAAAACAATCTTTAAATCAATTCAAGAACTATATAATGTTATATGTGGTTATGGTAAATATTTGGAAAATAATGAAGGTTGGGAATTCATATCTATTGATGAAAATGTAGAAATTGTTACTTGGAGAAATAAAGCATATGATTTCTTAATTTGGGCAAGTTTAAATCCACAAGATAATTCTATCGTTTTATTAAACCCTGGTTGTTATGAAATAAAAATTAACCATAAATCATTTATTGATAAAATTGGTCAATATGTAAATGGATGTTGGTCTGTTTTAGATACAGCATATAATCCAATTTATAATGAAAAGATTACCGCTTATCGTAGAGATTATAATACAATTATAACCCCAACTGAAAAAATTATGACATTATTAAAAATTAGAGATGTTGAACAAGAACATATTATATTATTTAATAATAAAACAACATTTGGGGATGTGTTATTTGATTCGTTGTTATGTATTAAAACTTATCGATTAAAATTAATGGGTATAGCAGTTGATGGTTGGAATGGTACTTATTTTGCACCAGGATATATTATTGAAAATGATGGTGCAGTTCCAAACTATGATAAAATGGCAGAAGATTTTAATTATGTATATGATACAGATGATATTCGTTCATTTGGGGTTATGGGTGATTATGCTAAAAAAACAGTTGGATTTAAAGAATTACCATATATGAGTATGTTATTTTTGGATGACAGAAATATATTTGATTTTTATAAAGGAATGATTCACGAAAAAGGTACACGTAAATCTTTTAATAAATTAAATCGTAGTGAATATATAATGTCAAATAATCAAAATAAAATGGAATTATTTGAAAATTGGGCATTTAAAATTGGTGATTTTGGATACACAACAAATGATTCAGTAATGGAATTAAAAATTGACCCAACAAAGATTATTCAAAATCCACAAATAGTTAAATTTTCAACAAGTGATGTTTTGGAAACAAAAGAATCTATTAATTTCTCATATAATGATGAAAAATGGATTAAATCTAAAGATAACCAAAATGATAATAGATTTTTATTTAATGAAAATAATCAATTATTACCGACAGGTGGATTTGTTCAAGTTAATGATGTTCGACATATTTTTGCTGATTTAAATGAATTAGACAACAATATGACAGAAATTCAAAATGGAGATAATATTTGGATAGTGAATTCTGATGGTAGAAATTGGGATGTGGTTAAAAAATTAAATAATGAATATTTGTCATTAAAATGTAAAAATATTATAGAATTGAATAAAATAGATTCATCTAAATTAAATGATGGAGATTTATTATATATTCAACGAGCAAACTTACAAAAATCCATTAATTATGTTGAAGAAGAAAATGGGGTATCTAAAATTATTAATTTAATTAATGATAAAAATGGATTAAGAAATTCCATTGAATGTATTACTGATAAAAATTGTTGGATTGTTGTTCAATATAATAAAAATAGAAACAATGTTATTAGTTGTGGTAAAAATGGTATCGCAACCAAATCTGGTTTTAATACCTTATTGTTCTATAATAATATTACAATAGATTTTGAAAATGGTTTTGATGAAAATGGTAAAAATAAAGTTGAAAGATATATCACTGATAAAAATATTTCAATCGATATTAATAATGAATTAACAAAATATGTTTCAATTAATAATTTAGGTGAATTTAATCAATGTATTAATTATTTTGAACAAGATGAAGAACCAACTGAAGATTTGAAAGAAAATGATGTTTGGTATAGTCCAAAATTATTTAAATCATTTGTTTATAAAGAAAACAAATGGGTTGAATCAATGGTTAAAATAATTGCTGAAGTTGAAACTATGAGAGATAATAATGATGATATTCATTTGAGTTCATATACATTAAATTATCCTTATAATTTGGTTCGTATTGAAAATAAAACAATTGATGTAAACAATATAAAATCTTGTTATTTAGTTGATGATGATACTAATGAAACTTTATCAGAAGTTCAATTATTTGACCCATTACAATGTGTTTTACCAAATAATATTAAAAGTGAAATTAATTATATAACATACCAAGACCCTGTTAATTATAATAATGCTAATGACTGGGATGAATTAAAAGTTGGATATTTATGGTGGGATTTATCTAAAGTTAAATATGTAAATTATCATCAAGGAGATAATCAATATCGTAGAAATAATTGGGGTAAACAATTACCTGGTTCTGAAATTGCTATTATGGAATGGACAGAATCAATGGAATTGCCAGAAGAATTGAAAAATAGTGAAACTAAAAAATATATTGAAAAAACAATATATAATTCAACAACTTTATCCTATGATACATATTACTATTATTGGACAAAGAATCCATCTAAAGTTCCGACAAAAGATTTTAGAAAAAATTCTGCTTTAATAATTTCAAAAATAATTAATTCACCACAAGATATGGGAATAATATGGATGTCACCGATTTCAATGTCAGAATATAATGGAATTGAAAGTTCATTTATAATTGGTAATTTTGATAATGTTTCTACTGGAAAAGAATTTGTAATTCAAATTAATTATCAATTATCTTCAGAAATTGATAGATATGAAGAATGGATATTAATTAAAGAAAATACTAAACAAGATATTCCTGATTTATTATGGAAAAAATTGAAAGCAAGTTTAACTGGATATGATGAGATGGGTCAAATTGTTCCAAATCCAAATTTAAATAATAGTGAAAAGTATGGAATATCTATTAGACCACGACAAACAATGTTCAAAGATTTGGCGACAGCAAGACATAACTTTGTTGATATTGTTAATAGTGTTTTCTCATCAAGAGATATATTATCATTTATTGATGTTGATACATCAGATTGGAAAGATGTATTCCAAGATGTTGAAGAAACATCATTTGAAATTTCATATCATTGTCCAACACATTATTCATTAAATAATATTCAAGATACTGATTTGATTGGAAAATATATTCAAGTTGATGTTGATGAAAATTATGAAAATATTTGGACAGTATGGTTGATGAATAATATTGGAGATTTTACATTAGTTGATTATAAATCATATGATATTGAAAAATATTATAACTATGCTGATTTTTATAAAGATAGTTTAACAGCATTTTCGATACCAAAATATGAAATTGAAAATGAAATGGAAGTTATTAATTATATTCCATTATTACAAGAGGGCGATATTATAAAAACATATGATAATAATGGTCGTTGGATATTAAAAGAGTATGAAAATGGTGTATTACATACTGTTGGATTAGAAAATGGTGTTATATACTTAAATGACAAATTATATTCATTTATGAATGATGAAACATTGATTAATAATGATAAAAATGGTGTTATTTTTATTGATAATTTAACAATGTATCAATATTTGATGAATGAAGTTTCAATTATCATTGATAAAATAATATCATATTTTGAAAAATAATATAATGAAATTTAACTCCTTTTGTGGTATAAATAAAATTATCATAAAAGGAGTTAAATATGAATAATCCATTATTAGCATTTGCAAGAAGACCAGAATTATCTGTTAAATTACCATCTAATGGAAAATGGTATCCAGAAGGTATGATAAAATATACATTGAATGGTGAAGTTGAAGTATATCCTATGACACCTAAAGATGAATTAATGTTATTGAATCCAGATGCCTTATTGTCAGGTGATGCTAACATTCGTTTAATTGAATCTTGTGTTCCAAGTATTAAAAATGCTGGTGATTTATTATATCCAGATGCAAATGTTTTGTTATTAGCAATCCGTAGAGCAACTTATGGAAAAACTATGTCCAATAGTTTTGTTTGTCAATCTTGTGGAGAAAAAGCATTAGAAATTAATGACGAAAATAAAATTTCGGAAATGGAATCAAAAGGAGAAATTTTAACAGAAAATCAAACAACAGATGTTGATATAGATTATTTTTTACAGACAATATCATATTTAGAAGAAGAATATGTTTATAAAACAGAAGATGGATTAAAAATTTATTTTACCCCAACATTATTAAAAGATAAATTGCATTATAGTTTAATTGATATGAATAATAGAAAACTTATTAAATATTTTCAAAATTATGAATTTGATGAAAATAATGAAGAAGATATAAAAAAAGAAATTTCATCTAAAATTAGTGAGATTTATATGAATATAAATGAAGAAGGTAATAAAATGATTACTGATAGTATCAAATGTATTAAATTACCTGATGATGGAATTGTGGATGATAAAACTATGATATTAGAATATGTATCTCAATCAAAATCCTCTATGATATCTGAATTACATAAAAAAATAAAAGAGTTAAATGATATAGGGATTAATCAAAAAGTTTTACATGTTTGTAAATGTTGTGGACATTCGTTTGAGGAAAGATTGGTTGGATATAATCAAGTTGATTTTTTCGGTTCTGCCTCTTAACTTTTGATGATGAACAAACACAAGAGTTTTTGGAAACGTATGAAAAGAGAGGCATACAATTAGAAAAATCAATAATAGATATGTGTTTAAAGACAGAAGGTATAATCAGTTTATCTGAATCTTATCAACTACCATTTAAACAAAGAGATATAATTATTAAGTCATATAACGAAATAATTGAAGAAAAAAATAAGGCATACGAAAAGTAAATTAAACCTTAATGTAATAAATAATAATATATTACAATAAGGTTTTTTAAATGATGAAAGTTTATACAAATTCTGGAATTCATTATATTAATGAAAGTTTAATGAATAAAATTAAAGAAATAAATCCTGAAATATTGATGGAAGAAAATAGTATGGATAAAGATATCTTTAATAAAAATGTTGATAAAGTTAAAGATATTATAATTAATAAATTTAATTATCCATTAGATGATAAACAAAAAGATTATATTGAACATTATTTAATGGATTATGCTGAAAAGGTTTCAGATAAAGAATTGGAGTACAAATCAGATAATTTTTTAGATATTCAAGATGAGATGTTTAAGGAAAATCCAGATGAAAAATTTTTAGAAGATATTGCCTATAATATTTTAACAAACAAAAATACTCCATATATGTTTAAAGATTTTAATAAATCTCAACAAGATTTATCATTTGTTCACGATTCAGATGAAAAGAATAATGTTGTGTCAATAGAAGATAAACTGAAAAAGAATATTGAAAAAGAAATTAAACAAAAGGCATCGAAAAAAAATGGTGATACACAAAGCAATGATGTTAGATTTACTAATTTTGGATTACAAGAATATATTAATAAAAAAATAAAAGAAATTAGGTCAAATGGTACTCAATATAAAAAAGAAGATTTAATGGATTTAAAAAAATCATTAAATTATATGACAAATAAACAAGAAATTGATAAGGCGATAGAATTTTTTAAACAAAATTATGATGAAAAAGGTTTTAAAGGCAATATTACAGATAAACCTGAATATAATAAAAAACCATATCAGTTAAAACAAACTCCACATGAAACAGATGTTACTCCAGATGTTTGGGATAGGGCAAAAAATTATATAAAACAATTACAAATGTTTGGTCAATTGACACAACAAATTGTTGCTCGAAGTAATCATACTATTACTATGACATTAAATAAATTTGGGTTTGATAGAGAACAAGTTTTTAAAAGAGCATTTGCGTTAGCAACAAAAGGTTATGATTATACCCCATTTTTTAATGTTGACGAAAATACAACAAAAAAATATTATATATCTGCTTTAGAAGTTGTTGATGAAAGTATGGCAAATATAATTAAAAATGCTATTTTTTCTTCTGATAATAATCCAAAAATTGAGCCATATTCTTTAGAAGTTGATACAAAAACTCGTAATGAAATAAAAAATCAATTATTAAATGGTATTAAAAAATGTGTTTATTTATTTGAATCCATTGATGAAAAAGATTTATCAGATATGTATAATGCTATTTTATTTGATGATATATTATCAAATCAATTTAAAATAAATCGATTAACAAAATTATCAGAGTATGGTTTTAGAGACCAAATAATTTATTTTACAAAAGATATGAATGGTAAAACTTATCTTATATCATTATTTGTATTTAGAAAAAAATTAAGAAAAACAAGAGCAACTTTTAAATATTTAAAAGATAAATTTAATAATTTTGTTAATGCAGCACCAAAGGCATAATGTATGGATAAAGAACTTGAAGCATTTTTAAATGAAATTACAAATGATGGAAAATATGTTGAGATTGGATTTTCACAAGATGTTCAATCAACAAAACAATTGGAATCTATGTTACGTTCCATTTTTATGGATAAGTTTTTAAAAAAACAAGAAGAAATTAATAATAAATCTTCAAAAAAACAAGCAGAAGAATTAGGAAAAACTATTAATGATAAGATTTCAAAAATTGGTAATGGTTTTGAGGATAAATTTGGAAAAACATTAAAAGTATTGGAATCGACACTTGGTTCTGGAACAAGTAAGTTTGTTAAAGGATTAGTTGAGGGTGGTAAATTATTAATCAATACAGCAGAATTTGTTTATAAAAATGGTGCTAAACTGGCACAAACATTGATTGATTTAGATAAATCAGGTATTGCAACATCCAATGGGTTTGAAGAGTTATTAAGAAATGCTAATTTAGCAGGCACCGGACATGAAAAGTTAGCAAAAGCAGCAATGAATGCTTCAAAATCAATAGCAAAATTGTCTGCTGCTCATGGTGATGGATTTAAAAAATTTAGTGAATATATGGGTCAATTAACAAAAGATAGAAGATTAAATGAAGCTGAAGCCGGTCACTTAATTAATGCTTATGTAAAAAGAATGAAAGATTTTGAGGCGTTAAAAGACCCAAATTTTGGTGCAAATTTAGATAAATTTGCACATAGTTCAAAAATATTATCATTGGCATTTGGTGAAACAGTTGAAAGTATAACAGCATTAAATGAAAAAAAAGCAGAAAACCGAGCAACTGAAACTTTTTTAAATAAAAATTCGAAATTAAAAGGGTTTGTCGAAAATAAGCAAATATCATCTATTTTAGAAAATTTTGGAATTAATAATTCTGTTTTATTAAATGAATTGGGTGGTGTTAAGTCTGTTGGTGTTTTAGATACATTAATGGTTAATATGAATAATGAAGCAAGAGAAATATTATCTTTACTAAAAGAACGTTTTCAATCTGGAGATTATGATGAAACATCATTTCTTAAAGAAATAGCACCAATATTGGAAAGAGGTAAGGAAAAAGCATATGCAAATTCTGAAAATCCTGCTCTTATGTCTGTTGCATCTCATAGTCCTTTTCATGACCAACTATACTTTACAGGTGGAACTGATGTTGCTTTAGAAACACTTAATGGTGCAACACAAATCGATACAGCAACAGAAATATATGATAATTTACAAAATTCAACAAATGAAATAAAAACCGGTGTTAATGAGTTTAATGCGGCGGTTGATAATATTACAACAAATGTAATGTATACATTATCTGGTGGTTCAGAATCATTTACCGCAATACAAGATTCAATAAACACAATAACAACAGAAGCACAAACATATGCTCAAACTGCATCAAGTAAAGTTGCTGAAATAAATGAACAATTAAAAAACGGAACGGGAAGTTACCAAGATATTATAAAATCTGTTATGGATTCAGTAGGTCCATTAGCTCAAGACCTTCTTAAACAAATTTTTAATACTGTTGCAGACCAACTTAAAGGTGGATTTGGAGATGGTTCAATTGGATTAGTTGAAGGATATTTTGGATTAAAAACTCTTCAAATGGCAGGTAAGGGGGTTAAATCACTTTTTGGCAGTGGCACGAAATCATCTTCTTCATCTGGAACAAAAACAAATGTATCAGGTGGTAAAAGTAATGGGATAAAAACAAAAGGTTATTCTCAAGATGCAAATGGTCAATGGCGTAAAAATGGTAAATTTACATCGTCTAAATCAGTTCCGAAAAGTGTGAAAGCAGCTCATAAAGCAAAAGTTGCGGGAAAAAGTTTATCAAAGACACTTGGTCCAGTAGCTGCTGTTGCAACTCTTGCTGATGCAGGTATGACCCTAAATGATATGAGAACAATAGGAGTTACAGCAACAGTAAATGAAAAAAAAGAAGAATGGACAGATGCTTGGTCAAATGTATTAGATGGTTCTGCAACTGTTGGAGATGTTTTTCAAGCAGTTGACCCAGTTGCTATTTCTGCAGTTACAGGTGATTACATAGGAGATAAAATTGGCGATGCTGCTTATGCAGTTGATAAAGCATATAACAAAACAAAAAAAGTTGCGAAAGAAGCTTGGTCTGGAATGAAAAATCGTTGGAAATCATTTTGGGGAGATGAAACTGAACCAGAAGAAATAAAACAATTGGTACCTAATACAACACAAAATTTAGGAATTCAATCAAATAATATTCCTATGTCTGAAGAAACAGGACAACAATTAATTAAAGCATTGAAAGACAATAGAACAGCATTAGTAAATCAGACAAATACATTGGAAACATCTTCTCAAAGTTTTAATCAACAATATTAACCTAAAATCTTTAATAAATAGATTATATAATGTTTTTAAAGGTTTTATCATATGAGTTATAAGAAATTTTTGAAGAAAGTATCATTACCAAAGGCAAGAATGGGTATTATGGATGTTTCTTCTGAAAATGAAAATACAAATATTTATAATAAGTATAAAAATTACTTACCAATGATATATCAAGGTGCTTCTAATAGAACCGAAAGATATACAATATATGATAATATGCAACAAGACCCAGTTATTAATTGGTCATTAGATATTATTACAGATTTTATAATTCAAGCAGATAAAGACCAACCATTTGAAATAAATTATAATACAAATCAAAAATTACCTGATTCTCAAACTCAATCTATTGAAAAAATGTTAGATGATTGGATAAAATTAAACGATTGGAAAAAAAGATTATTTAATATTTTTAGAGATGTATTAAAATATGGTGATGTTGTATTTATAAGAGACCCTGAAACAAAAGAATTACAAAGAGTAAACATATATGATGTATTAGGTGTTGTTGTTGATGATTTAAAAAATCCAACCCATTATGTTATTAAAAACGTTGAGTTAAATGTTCCTAAAAAGATTGCAACATCTTCACAATCTGATATTGCAACAAAAAATTTATTAAATACATTTAGTTCTTCTTTTTCAAATAGTGCTAACACTTCTGGTTCATCACAATTATATGTTAATAATACGAATGCTGGTGATGAAAATGCTAAATTACCAGTAAAAGCCGAACATATTGTACATATATCTTTAAACAATGATAATGTTTTATTATATCCATTTGGAATATCTGTATTAGAAGATATATATAAAACTTATATTCAAAAAATGTTATTACAAGATTGTGTTTTATTATATAGAATAAAAAACGCAACAGAAAAATTAGTTTATAATATTCCAGTAGGTCAAATTCCAAGATATAAAAGAAGACAATATATGGAAAAAATTAAAAATGAGATGTCACAAAGAAGAATGCCTTCTAAAGATACTGATGGAGTATTTAACACAATTGATGTTGCTTATAATTCTATTCCAATGAATGAAGATTATTTCTTACCTGTTGATTCAGATGGTGTTCAACCTAAAATTGAAAAATTAGCAGGTGGTTCTTCATTAGGTGAGATAAATGATTTAGTATATTGGGAAAATTTATTAATTAGAGGATTAAAAGTTCCACAATCTTGGGTTCCTTATGGACCAACTGATGGTCAAAGAACTATGCCAACAAATACTTCTAATACATATGTTCAAGAATTAAGATTTTTCAAATACTGTTGTCGTTTACAAAACATTATTATTACTGAATTGGATAATGAATTTAAAAAATATATGCAACATAAAGGTGTAAATGTTGATAATAATTGTTTTTCTTTAATGTTGAATAAACCAACAAATATTACAGAATTAACAGAAGAAGAAATTAACGCAAATAGATTACAAACATTTGCTACTGCTATTGGAAATCCATATATTTCAAAACAATTTGCTATTAAGAAATATTTGAAATTAACAGAAGAAGAAATTAATGAAAATAAAAAATTATTGATTTTAGAAAAACAAGAATTGTTAAAAGATAAAAAAATCAATTTATTAACATTGGATAAAAATGTTGTTCCTGGATTAAGAAGTATAGATATTTCTGATATACCACAAGATTATATTAACCAAATTCAAAATGATATGAGCAATGGTATGGGTATGGGTGGTATGCCATCAGGTGGTTTAGGTGGAGATATGGGAATGGATGCTTCAACTGGTATGGGTATGGGTTCAGAACCAACAACATCTGGTATGGGAACAAATCCAAGTGGTACTCCAACTGTGTAAAGGAATTAAAATGATTGAAGAATTAAAAAAGATATTGAATGAAAATGTAACAGATAAAAATATTGATTTCCCTTATGATAGAGAAACAGATGAAAGTTTACCAAAAGAACAATATACAAGAAAAAAGGTTTTAAAATTATCTGATATTCATCGTTTGAGAAAAATTCGTAATCAACAACGTGAAGAATTAGCACAAGATGCTGTTTTTATTCCTGTATTATTTGGACCAGATACAACAAATCCTCAAGATGGTGGTATGCCATTAGTTTAAAATAATAAGGAATAGACTATATTTGAAGTTTGTTTATATTGACCATTGATGGTTCTCCATTGTTTACCATCACAGTATTCCATTAATCCTAAATCTTCATTATATCTTAAAGCACCTTTATAATCATCTGATGGTTCAATTTCAGAAATATCATCTAATTCGTTTAGATATTTACCATTACCAATTTTAACAGCACCTGTTGTTGAAATTTTTAATAATTCATCTTTTACTGAAATAACATTTTCTTTGTGATTTATATTGATTGCCATATTTTTTCCTTATTAAAATACTTTTACCATATCAATATTAATTAACCAATTGATATGTGTATAATCAGTATAGTTAGTTGGTTCACCATAAACAATAACCTCAAGATTTTTATCATTATTGATTAAAACTTTTACATCCCAATTTTCAGCCACACCATTGGTTTTACCAATCAATTCATATGTTGGTTCACCAATAATTTTTCTCTCTGTATATTTTTGTTCACTTGATTTTAATTCAAATGAATTGATTAAACATTTAACAATCCAAGCACTTGATTCTGTTTCTTTGGATAAACTATATGATGAATTACTTTCAATGATTTCTTTACCAATTATTTTAATTGTTGCTAAATATGATGTATTATCATATTCTTTATTTTCGTTAAAATCATAAATAAATCTTGTTTCATTACTTGCACCTGATGTTATTTGTTTTGTAACAGAACTTTTATTTAAATAATCTTCTGGACCAATAGCAATCCATTTAGTGTTTAATTTATCAAAAATATATAATTTTTTATCTTGGTCATTAAACCATAAATCACCATGTTCGGCAGACGATACAAGTGGTTCATAATTAGAAATATTTACGTTTGGAATTTTTTTCCATCTTGAATCTTCGGGTAATATATTTTCATTAACACAAACATATAAACTTTGTAAATCTTTACGATAACATAACATACCAATTAAAGGATTAGAAGGAAAAATTTCATTGGAAAAATTTTCGGCAAGGTGAATAAAGTTATTGGATTGGGTTTCACCATAATTTGGATATAATTTACCAATTAAACCAATATTTGATACCTTTTCATTATCAATGATTCCTTCGGCTAAACCTTCTTTTCCATATAATTGTGTTCCATCTGTTTTCTTAATATCATATCCCATTTAAATTTCCTTTTTTCTTCAATTATTTACCAATATTAATTGAGTATGTTGTTATATTTTCTATGATTTGAACATCATCAATTGTTGCTGAAGATAATAATATTTCATCCTCATCACATTGAATTTCAAACAAATTACCAAATTTATCATTACTTAAATAAGGAACTATAACAATAGAACCAATGTGGGTAGATAATTTATTATCTATATAAGTTGATAATTTAGTAAAATAGAATTTTTGACCAACTTCCATTGTTGTAAAATATTCATCTATTGCTTGAACAACTTTTTGTTTTATTTCATTATCTGATAATGGTGTTGTTTTATTTTTAATAACACGAAATGTTGCTTTTAATTCATTATCTGATTCTTTACCAAATAAAAGACGATATTTAACTGGATGCCAAACAAGTGTATCAGTTGCCATACTATATTTTTCTAATTCAACAAATTGAGATTTTAATTCATAAGCAGATGGTAACTTTGGAAATGTTGTTTTTTTACTATTTAATAACCAAGATTGAACTTCATTGTAATATGTATTTGTTAAAACAAACATATCAATAATGTTTGTTGTGGATGGGTTAATAACATATGACGATGAAGCAAAATGTTTCCATAAGAAAGAAAGATTTTTTATTCCTTTTTTAATGTAATATTCTTGACCATCAACATATTTTTTAAATTCAAATGTAACACTATTCCAATAAATTAATTCATTTCTGTTGATTGGATTATCATTTTCATCTCTTTCAATATCTACAATATCATATGGATATATTTTACCTTGTTCAAATACAACTTTATTATTTAAAGATGCTTTAATTGTATTTCCATTGGATAATTTAACTGTTTCAGTTAATAAAACTGGTTTAGGTAATGCTATTCCGGCCGGATAAATTGTACTTGGTTGTTGACAATAATAAATGCCAGATTTTGTTGTATGTTCCCATAAGTTTTTAACTTCAATAACATTATCTAAGAATATATCATATTCATTTTCACTAACTTGGAAAAATAAATTATTGTTTTTGGATATACTGTCAAATAATTTTGGATTGTCAATTGTTGAATCTTTATCAGAATCAAATCCATATATTTTAAATCTTTTATTATCTACATATCCATCAGGATATCTAATTATATCACAAGGTTTCCAATAACATTCATAAGGAAGAACTATTTCTTCATTATTTTGATGTTTTAATAATTTAATATAATCATCAGTTAAAAATGTATTATTATTATTTTTTGTATCTGTATTAAAGAAGAATGAAACATCTTTATTTGAACCAAAAATGTAATCTAAATATCTGCTTTTAAATGACCACATATTTGGAGATGAATTATATTCAATTTTTACTAACCAATCTTTAACCTCACCTTCTTCATAATTAACATTTTTAGAATATATAAATTCTTCATCATCATTTGATAATGATTTATAAGTTTCAATAACTTCCCAATCAGATTTATCCAAATTATATCTTAATCCAAATGATGTAAAGTTATCTAATAAATTATTGATGATAATTTTATTTGAACTTGATAATGTTGTTATAAATGGTTGATAACAAATATCAGCATACCAAACTTCATTAGAATCTAAAACTTCATTTATTTCAATTTCGTATTCAGTTTTTGTAGATTTACTATATGTTGTTATATTTGTAACAGAACACCAAACTTCTTTAGTTTCTAATTCATTTTTAAATTTTATCATACTTCCAATTTTAATATATTTAGAAAATGCTTCAAAAGGGATTTCATCTTCTGAATCTTCAATTAAAAATGTTCCATAAGATGTATTTTTTCCTGAATAAAATGTTTCATTCCAAATATATTTCACTCTCTCATAATTATTTTTATTATAATTTAATGTTGTTGTAGGAAACATATGATAGAAGTAATTTGATAATGATAAATTTTCTAATAATGGTTCAATATTGTTTGAAATTATTTGTTCTGAATTATGATAATTTTCAAAAATTTCTGATGTTGTAATTAAACCATCATCTGAATATATATAACCATCATCAGCAAATACATTTAAGTTTTGATACATACCTGATGGGTCATTGAAATTGATAAAACGAGAATTTCCGGCATATGTTCTTAAAACTGATTTTAATACTCGTATTTGTTGTCCAAATGATTTTGGAAATCTATTATAGTCAGCACCAGAAACCATTCTGTTTTGGGTTGAATATACTTCTGGACATCTTTCTCGAATGTTTTCTAAAGATTCTTGAACAACAGATTGTTTAATATGTGATACATCCATAACACTAAAATAAATTGTTAAATAGTATATGTTATCATCACTTGTATTATTTGATTTATATGGTATCTTAATGGACACATTTTTAATATCTGATGGTTTAATATATAAGTTTGAGTTGCCTTGAGATACACGATACCAAATTCGATATAATCCAACAGGTATATTACCAAACTTTCCATCACTAAATCTTACAGTAATTGTATCATTGTCTTTTGTTTCGACTTTAAATATATTTCTTTCAGAAGATGGAGTATTATTATAAACCAAATATTCATTGTTCGCAATTTTAGTCCAATTATTTTTTATCAAACCTGATGAACTATCAATTTCTTGAACCCAAACATCATATTCATTAATATTTTTTTCTGTAATATTAACAAAATTATTTTCAATCTTTTGTGGGAATTGTTGGAAAATTGATTGTAATGAACCTTGTTTCCAATATAAGAAGAAACCTGTATCACTTGAATTATTACCTGTACCATCATTACGATATAAAATATGAAATGCTTGTTCAGGAGTTGGAGTTCTTTCATATATTTTATTGTAATCTAAATCTATATCTGGGTTTACTATTTCAAATTGTTGTGATGAACCATTAATTGGTGCTGTAAATGAAAATACGGTTTTATTATTTTGTATTGAATTAAATTCATACATTTGTGTTGTTATATTGTTATACGAATCTTTTTTCAATGGTTTACCAAATGGGTTATTTGAAACAAAAGCAGAATTCATAATTGTTAAAAATTGTTCTAACCAATTTTTATTTGCTGAATCGTTCCAATTTATTGTTACATCTTTTAAGTTATTACCTGATGTATCTTTAACCAATTGTGTGGTTGATATTGATGTAACTTTAGCAATACCATTAGCACAAATATTTCTTTTTGGTGCATATGATAACATTTTAGCAAAATTTAATAACGATTGTCTTCTTTCAGTTGTTGATGGAAAGATATCATGAGCATTTAAATCAACACGATAATGAATAGATTGACCTAAATATGATAAACCATTTACAAACATACCAACTTCTGAACTTTCTGCCCAATCGTTGTAATTTTCGGGATTCATTGTTGCTACATATCTACGAATTGCAGATTTTAATGAGTCATAATCACCAGCAACGAAATTAATAGTATCTTTATAATTATCATATGTATCAATCCAAGATTCAGCAATATTATTTGTCATTTATTAATTCCTTAATTTTTATATAATTATTTATTAAACCAAGACCATATTTTATTACCACAATCATATATACGATAATAATCTCTATTATATATTATTTCGGTTTCCGATTTACCAACAAATCATTGTTCTAATCATTTTATTTATAAAAAAAGGATATTGTGATAATATCCTTTTTTATTTTATTTTTCAACCTATTTTTATATTTTATTAGTATGCCATAACTTTATTCATTAATGTTGAAATAGCACCATCACCGGTTATTAGAATACCATCGTGGTCATAAAGTGTTGCATTATCAAAACTTTGAGTACAACTAATTGTCATAGCATCGTGAGCACCATTTTCCATATCTTCTGGTTGTGCTTGCATTAAGAAACAACCTTCCATTACCCACGTTGCAATAGCATTTTGGTGTCCATCTGTACATTCCATCTTACAAGTATATTTGTAATTTTGAGCAACAGTTCCTGTTACTTGTTCTGCCAAATTTCTTTGTAATTGAATTTGACGATATAATTCTTTATAGTTCATATTATCATAAGAATCATAAACAACAAAAGATTGGTCAGACCAAGTCCATTTACCTGGATAATAAACATCACCATTTACAGTAGCAATTGTTTGTTTTTCAAAAGCACCTTTAGGTGTTGTAAAACTTTTCATATCCATCGATACGTTTTCACCACCAATTGGTGCTGCAAAACCTTCGAATAAAACTCTAAAACGAGTTTTTAATTTTGGAAACTTTGTTCGCTGATTTCTGTCAGCAAGTTTAGTTCCGAATTTACTTAATGTATCAACATGTTGTATTACCATATTTTAACTCCAATATTATATATAATTTATATAGATATTTATTCATAAATTAATATTGATAAAAAAATAATTTTATTATATGATTATTTTAATAAAAATTTATTGAAAAGGAATAATAATGACATCAATAATGTTTAGAATTAAAAGATTTTTTTTAACTTTGAAATATAATACGAAAGAAAAAAGAAAACTACCATTATATAAAATTTCATTTTTAGATTTACAAAAGAAATATAATTTAATAAATGATTATGAGTATGAAATTGAAACTTCTCATATAATTAATGAAAACAAATCTGAAAATGATATAAAAATTTCTGATTTAGAAATTATGTTAAAATATAATAAAATTAATGAGGTTGAATATTATAAAGAAAAAAATGATATTTTAGGAAAACCTTGGGTTGCTATTAAAACAAATTATGATGAAAACAATAATCCGGATAATTTAGAAATTGAGGTTGTTTATAATAAAACTTTTATTAAAAATATGAAAAGAAAGGGTTATTCAGGTGAAGAAGAGGATATTGTTGAACAATGGTTAAAATTATTTTTTATTGCCAATTTAGAAGAAGAAGATTTTTCATTGTTAGACAATGAAAATCAAAAAGAATATTTTACAAGAACAAAATTAAATGATAATACAACCATTATCATTTAAAAATATATTGACATTATTAAAATAATCTTATATAATCCCATATAATTTTAATATGGGATTTTTTATAATGAGAACATTTTTATTAATTGATAGTTATAATTTATTTTTTAGGGCAATGTACACTTGTAATGATAATGATGCCGAAATGAGAAAAGGATTATTATTACATACAATGTTTTTTATGTTTAAAAAAGCATGTGATAAGTTTAATCCTGACCATTTAGTTATTTGTGCTGATGGTAAAGGTTCTTGGAGATATAAAGAATATCCAAAATATAAAGCAAATCGTATTGAATCATATAACAAAAAAACATTTGCTGAACAAGAAAAAGAAAAACAATTAAAAGATGTTTTTATAAATGATTTTATTCCATTTATTAAGGAAAAAACCAATGTAACATTTTTACAATATGAAAATGCGGAGGCTGATGATTTAATAGCAAGATTTATAGAACTTCATCCTAATGATAAATGTGTTATTGTATCAACTGATAATGATTATATTCAATTATTAAATGATAATGTAATTATATATAATACAATGGATAATAGGATTATTTCTAAAAATTGTATCTTGTCATCTGAAAATTATAAACCCATAAAATTTACATTAAAAAATGGAAAAATATCTGTTTCTAAAACTGATGTTTTGGTTAAAAAAGGTGACCCATTAGTTCCAATGAAAGATTGGGTTGAATATGCTTTATTTACAAAAATTGTTCGTGGTGATGATTCTGATAATATTTTTTCAGCATTCCCAAGAGTCAGAGAAAAATCAACAAAAAATAGTGTTGGTATGTTAGATGCGTTTGAAGATAGGGGATATAAAGGTTTTAATTGGCAAACATTTATGAATTCAACTTGGGAAACACCATTAGGTGAAAAAAAATTAGTTAAAGAATGTTATGAATTTAATAAAAAGATAATTGACTTAAAAGAAATACCTAATGAAATAAAAGTATTGGTTGATTCATATATTATGGAATCCTTACATACAAATTATATTTCCAATATTGGAATAAATATTATGAAATATTTAGGAAAATGGAATTTACAGAAATTATTGGATATTAGTTCTTCATTTAGTGGATATTTTAGTAAGACATATCCAAATGATAAAACCCCTTTATAAAGGGGTTTTATTTTATACAATCATAATTCTTAAAAGATAATTAAAAACAAGTGTTCTATTCGATGTTTTTAAAATTGGAGAAAAACATATATGAGTAATTAAATCATTTTTATATGTTCTTAAACCAACTTCATTAAATGTATAATCACTTATAATATCATTATTTTCTTCCGAAATATCTTGTTTTGATGGTTCATTTTTTTCTAAAGAGCATTGAATCATAATATCTGTAAAAATATTTCCGGTAACATGTGATATTGTCATATTATTACGAGATTTATTAACATTATCAGATGAATTTTGGTCAACCACTTTAGAATATGTTTCATTGTATAATGAAGCAGTTCTACCTATTGTTTGTGGAGAAGAATATAAGTATGAATTTGATGAATTAACACGAACACCACCATTTCCAAAAACCATTTCTTTAATGAAACCATTATTATTTGATAAAGCATCTGCTATTGCTATGCTAAAATTTTCTGGGTGAATAGCATTGTGTTTATCTAATAAAACATTACCTGTTTCTTCTTCAAAAATTCTTAAATGACCTGTAATTTTTTGTTTTGATAAATCTAATAACATTTATTTTTCCTTAAAATTTTATAATATTATTTATTGTTTATTATATTATTATTTTTAAATAATAAAAAGACTCTTTGATAAAGAGTCTTTTTTAGGGGTTAATTATAAATTATTCATTATTTTCTTGAGTTTCTTCTATTTCAATAATTTCATTTCCCTCATCATCATATAAAATATTTTTGAATAATTCATTAGTTTGTTCATTAAATGTGGCATTATATCCAACATCTTGTAACATTTGTGATTTAATCTTACTTTGAATTTTTTCTAAATTCAATGTTGCTTTAAATTTATTGGAAGCAATTTGGGTAAAGTATGAGAACACATTATTAGATTTGGATTCTTCAAACTTTAAAGCAACATCACATAAGTGAACAAGGGCAGAACCTTTCATATCTTCTAAATAAGTATATCCAACCCAGTTACCTGATTTAGCATATTGGTCTACTAACATAATTATCATATAAACTAAACCATCTGTTAATTTACCTTGTGAAACATCAAAATACCCATCTTCAATAGATTTACCATTCCAATGTGACCTTAATACTTCTAAAGAAAATTTCATTAATTCTAAAGAAAATGATTCGGATAATTGTTTAATTTTTTCAATATGTTCTTTAATTTTTGATTTACATAATAAAACAGATTCTTTAAAAGGTTCTTGCTTATCTTTTTCTAATTGATAATATCTAATATTTTTATTATGATTTTTAATTTCTTCTTTTAAATCATCAATATCACGATTTAATTCTTGAATTGTTGATAAGTTATTTCCATAATCTTCATAAACTTTTTCAAAATCTTCCTTTTTAACTAAAAAATGTTTAAAAGGAGACATTTTAAGTTCTTGTAAATTAATCTTATTATTTTTACAATGTTCAATAACATGCTCATCTGTCATCACACGAATAATAATATGATTTTTATTTGGATGTTTTTGAAAAAAATGTAATAAAATATTTGGGGTAATTAATGTATAATCATCACAAATAATATCATAATTTCCATATTCTTCATTTTCATAACAACAATAAGTTAATTTTGATTTATGAACTTCTTCTAATAAATTTGAATTTTTTAGAAAATATTTTTTCTCTGTAATCATTTTGATTTCCTTCTTATAATAATCATTATTAAGATAATATCATATAAAAATTACATAATCAAAAATATTTTTTAATTGAAATGGTGATTATATAATGAATCAATGGATATTTTCATAATTCTTTCATCTTCTCTCATTATATCAACTAATGTATCACCACTTAAACATTCATATTCTCGTGCAAAATTTTCCGCACCGACTTTTTTAATTTCGGATTTTGCCCATTCTTCATCTTTTAAAGGACAAGCATCCCATTTAACTAATTGTGATTGAAATCCATTGTATCCAAAAGGTTCTTTTTCAACAACTTCAACGGATTCATATTGGTCTTTTATTGTTTCAGCATAAGATTCTGCTTCTTCTTTATTTTTAAATAAATGGAAATCACGATATAATTCACCATTTAATTTTAAAATATAATCTTTAGGAATGTCTAAACCATAATCATCGATTTTTTTAATAGCACCTGACCATAATCTATAAAACAAATCAGATTCGGAAATTGGTGTTGATGTAATAAACAATTTACCTTTAGTTGCTGATAATGTTGGTGATAATGCACCATAAAATTCTTCTTGTTTTTCTAATGCTTTATCTCCAGATTCTTGAGCACCAATAAAAGCAAACTCATCACAATAAACAATTGCAGGTGAAATACCACGAGGTGCTTTTAATGTTGACGGTCTAACATGGATTTCTGAACCATTATCAAAAACCATTTTCGATTTATTATCTTCTACGACACCTTTTTTTAAGAAATTAGGACAGTTTTCATAAACACCCTTAATTTTACCTAAATTTTCTGATGCTGCTCTTAAATCTTGAGCGGTTACTAATATTTGTTTATATTCAAATGCCATAGCATACCATAATAGATATATAGCCGTTGTAATTGTTTTACCATTTTGTCTACTGAACAAACTTATCAATGAATGATAGTTATGCATATTGAACATCATTTCCCTTTGATAGTCAAAAGGGGAATATTGTTCTAAACCATTTCTTACAACATAACAACAATTTTCGGCAAATACTAATGGACCATTAATTGGGTCATATACCTTATCATAAACAATTTTTTGATTAGGTTTTAAATCTTTATACTTTTTGGATTTTTTAACAATACCTGTTCCTTGTGGTAATTGAAATTTAACCATAGTCATCTCCTTTTTATAATAAAATATTTATACCTATAATTTTAATAAAATACCGATTTTTAATATTTTACATTCAATAAATAATAATATATTAAATAAAAAGGATTTTTTATGGCATTTGTTACAAATCTTGGATATACAACAATAAACAATAAATGGGAAGTTTTAACAAATAAAGAACTTGCCAAACATGATTTATTATTACAGATTTATACAAGAAAGGGTGAATGTGATTGGCAACCAGAGTTTGGAACAACAATTATGGATAAATTATTTCAACCTAAAACAACAACTATAAGAAATTTGATAATAGATGAGTTACAAGAACTATTTAATAATGACTTGAGATTTACATTATATAATATTGATACACAAGATGTCGAAGATGGTTGGTATTTCATTTGTACTGTTGGATATTTAGAAGGAACTCCTGAACAATGGATTTTAAATATAACAGAATCTGAATTTAAATCTCAATCAAAAGGTTATTATCCATTAAGAAATGAGGAATAAGAATGAAAGTTGATTTTTTTAATAATCGTAAAATTAAAAATATAAAATTTAATATTGAAGATTTCATTTTAGTTGAAACATTGTTAGATGTTCGTCAAAAAAATGCTTCTAAATTATCTGATAATGAATTTAGAAAACTTATTTCTTATGACCCAAATTTGAGTGAAATTA
>JAEIGA010002378.1_pt1 | contig 30076 bp, 30 predicted proteins | sample 9270691 | NCBI WGS metagenome assembly JAEIGA01 (sample SAMN17057246, study PRJNA624740) | gut metagenome | biome: biome; isolation source: fecal sample | host: Bos grunniens | place: China: Xizang | collected 2019
CATTATTTAAAATTTAGAGATCTTTCAAATTCATATATCCTCCGTCAACCGTTAAGTAGATTAACGCAAACTCCTGAGTATGCCCAAATATCAGATGTTGACATTATGCAAACTAATGATATTTTTAGGTTGTTGTTATTCTTTGTTTATTCACACGAATATAAACATTCTGTTTTCGGGTCAATAAAACTTCCCGAATATTTTGAATTAAAGTTACTTTATTATTCAGATTCTGAGCCTCAACATCCTACATACAAGGTATTAAGTAACGATGTGCCTACTGAAAAGTTCAAGGCTCGATTAAAAATCGCTATTCTAACCCAAATATTCTTGTCAGAAATAAACTTTCCTAAATCTTGGGATAATGAAACGACCTTTGAGGATGTCCTATTCTCCCTTAATAATGGAGGAAATTATAGACCTAACATTTTTGACACTTTATGCCAACTTTATGACTCTGGCGATATAATATACAAAGAAGAATTAACAGGGCTAAGAAAAGGGTATTATGAATTTAAATGCAAGATTCGCATTGGAGCCATTAGCCAAGAATTCATAAATGCCCTATACTGTTATTACAATTTTATTCCAATGGCCCCTTACGCTTCATTTGGAACAATAGAATCTAATGTTTCAAATGCACAAGTTGTTATTAATTATGGAATGTCGTCGGGCGAAAGAGCTATATATACATTCTTCTCGCGTTTAATCGGAGAAATATTTGGGAAGCAGGGTGAAATTCACCATGCAGCTATAAACAAGATTATACATGATAACAAATATGATGGTAAGACCATAATAATATTGCTGGATGAACCAGATTTGCAGCTTCACCCTGAATGGCAGCAAAAATTTATTGATATGCTCTTTCATTTACTATGGTTGTATTTCCCAAAAGTTAATTTTCAAATAATCATAACAACACACTCTCCTATATTATTATCAGATATACCAAAGAGCAATGTTATCTTTATTGACAAGAATCCTGATGGTAGTAGCACTGTTTGTGATGAAGTTAATTTAAAAGAGACGTTTGGCGCAAATATTCATTCCTTGTATAATAACAGCTTCTTTCTTGAAGGAATCCCCATTGGTCATTTTGCTAAAAGGAAAGTAGGAGAGTTGTATGACAGAATTAACAATGGGATTTTCTCGGATAATATCATTGAGGACATATATAGGATTGGTGAACCTATAATTCGTGGTGTATTGCTTAAACTATATGATGAGAAACGAAAGTCAAGTAAAAAATCCGAGAGGATAAAAATGTTACAAAAGGAACTACGTAAACTTGAAAAGGAAACGAACAATGATTAAGATTCAACATACCCGACTTGCTGATATATGTAAATCATATACAGACTATATTATTAACCGTGGCAGGAAATTAAAAAACAACAGATACATAGAATATGTATTTGCACCAGGACGATTTCGACATATCGTTGCTTGCCCTGCTGATAGTTTGCGTAATATAATCTCGGATTTTAGTTCGCATTTTTCTGATTTGGATACAAATTCTGCAGAGTGGAAAGTGTTCTGTAACTATATGCTCAACCAGTATAAAAGTGTCAGGAATGAATACTTGTCTCAGATATTAAATGAATTGAACTTAAGCGTTTGTCCTTACTGCAATAGGCATTATATTTATACCGTTGATAACGGGAAAAGGGTAAGTGCACAATTCGATCATTTCTATTGTAAAACGAAATATCCATATTTGGCTTTATCTTTTTACAATCTAATACCATGTTGTCCAACTTGCAATAAGGCTAAGGGAGAATTACAAATTGAAATCAATCCATATGTTGAAGGGTTTGATGATAATTGTATAATCAAAATAGATTATCCGTTAAATTGTATCCTACAAAAAGGTGAGTGGAATGTTTGTATAGATGGTGATGAAAGAACTATGACTAATGTTGAAGCATTTGTTCTAGACCAACTGTATAGGAAACACAATGATTATGCATCAGAAATTGTATTTAAAGCAATTGCTAATGAGAAAGGGTATTTAGATTCCATAAAACAAGAATTTCATAATATGGGGTTAAATGATGATTTAATTAATTCTATAATTTGGAATACTTCATTTACTTCTGAAACATCTGTTAAACGTCCATTGTCAAAAATGACAATAGATATAATAAATCAGATTAAGGAATTTTTATGATTGATTTTATATTTGATTTATTATATCTATTAAAGTTTACTATATACGTGTCGTAAAATGATTGAGGGAATGATTGCAGTTTGTTTCTAATCTGGTTTTCATTCCATTATATTGTTATAGTACATTGTGAAATATAAGGATTTGCTATTATTTCTCTATTTGTATGTATTCTGAGTACTTGATATTGACATAGGGATTGTCGCTTGATATGGTTTGGTGGATTGCCTTAACCTTCTTCCAGAAGATGCATTTGCGTTTGTATTCTATCCAGACGGTCTGCTGTAAAGTAACGGGTAATCGGATATCTCCTCTGAGGCTATCGTTATTGATAACTGCATCCAGCTGGATATGCGGTGACGCCATTTCAACTTTCTGCTGTACTACCGGAACGGTATCTCGAATGAATACTGTATCTCTGATTACTGCGTTGATAGGTGCTGCTACCTCAAATTGATGTTTGGCAGCCGCTTGAAGGTTCTTGATTTTGACACCCATCTGGCGGATTTTCTCGGCATCAGCAGCACGAAATCGCTCATACTCATCGATGGTCAATCGTAGTGCTTTGGCATCTACTGCCATAGTCGTAGAGTCCACTTTGATACGCTCGATATCAGAAAGCAGAGCTGTGTTGTTCTGCTTGTACCTATCTCTCTCATCGGAGAGCTTGACAGAGTGTTTGTACTGAATGAAGACAATTCCTCCAAGCAGGAGGATTATTGCCAATAGGATTTGTGAAAACTTACTCATAACTTATTGAATTTTCAGGAATAAACCATAGATACTCGCCTAAATAAGGCTCTTCGAGCAGCACTAATGCACCACGATTCTTGATGCGATCTTCTGCGAGAACCTCCACGACGAGACCACGACAACCGGAAAGATCATCGAGTCTCATCGCTGTGAGTTCCCTGGAAGTAATAACTGTAATATGGGCGTTCTTAATCATTGCTATTTACCGCATACGGCGTTATGGTCCAAAAGGGCACGAAGGTCTTCACGAATCTCGTGCAGGTCGTTCTGTATAGAGGCGAACTGGGTGATGGTAGCCTCAAATACCGCCTTGTCGAGTTTAATGGCATCAATGCGTTCGTACTGATCCTTAATCTTCGTATCAAGAACCTCACACTTGTTGATTAGCTCCTCAATCTGACGGGTGTTGTTCAGGTGCTGGATATACATCGTCAGCACGAATGTGAGCACAACGGTAATAACCTTAAAGTGCTTCAATACAAATTCTTTTAGCTGTTCCATAGTCTATTCCATTAGTAGTGAAAATGCTTCTCTAATCGCTCTCAGAAGTACTTCTGCGCCCTCGCTGTTCCAGAATCCGAAGATTACAAGTGCAATCATCATCACTAGATATATCCACCAGGCTATATCCTTCCGAGTTACTTTGGGCTTATTCTCCTTGCTCATCTTTTGGAGGGTTTGTCGGGACAATCACATTGAAAATCACATTGCCGTCAGAGCCCTCAATACGCAGTTTGTTCTCCTCTTTGTGCTTGATGGGGAAAATATCCATCAGTGCCTTTGCTGCATTGACTGAAACGGCACGAAGCGGAGCCGGTGATAGAGGTGCACCAAAGCGGTCTGTGTAGTCCGATGTAGCGGTCTCATCCATCACAGCTTTAAGAGTTTCAGCAACTTGTAGTTTTACTGCCATCGTCTCCATTTCAAAGCGGTCTGAGGACAACAGAGACTTTATGTGTGCGTAAATGTGAGGCTTATTTATCAAGTAGTTTGCTGACGCATTTGGGCGCTTAGATGCCTTTTCGCCAAATACCTCCGTATAGCACTTGCCGGGACGGCCTGCGAACTCAACTCCGCCATTCACATAGAGCTCGCAAAACTGCAACTCCTGCTCGGTGAGTGGCTTCTCCTCTGTGTTGTTCTGTATGTTATTGTTCTGTTCTGACATATTATCTTCTCTTTTATTTAAGAGTAGATGTTTTTGCCTCGGGAGGTTTAGCAAAAGGTTTATTTTCTCGAATTAATTGTTCCATCAATGCCTCATAGAATACATCGGCCAGAGCATTGGCACACGCCTCGGCATCGGCCAGCGAGTTAATGAGTCGCATATTGAACTTTATTTCAAGGTCATAGCCCGAAATCACAGCCATCAGTTCATTGCCATCATAACCTAAAGCGCCATACATCATTCTGTCGGCAGTGCGGAATGTGATTGTCTCGGGCACCTGTTCTGGGAGTTTGTTTTCCTGTGTCATATCTTGAAATGTTTTCGTGTTTTGTCGCGCTGTTGTGTGGCGATAGCAGCACCTTCGTTATTGCGTAGTCGAGCAGTGTAAGCTCCAAGTATATCAAGGGTTGCTGTAACATCCGCAGCCGCATCGTGGGCGTCATCCAACTCAACTCCGAGGTGTGATGCCACAATCTCCAATTTGTACGAGTTTAGTTCGCTATCGGCAGCAAAGGCTAATCTACCTACCTGAATGGTGTCTATGTAGTGCGGTTGAAAATTGCCGTAGTAGTCCTTCGTGCCGGCAAAGGTCTTTTCAAACTCTGTCATCAGCCCAGCATAGTTCATCATCTGTTGCAGGAAGCTGATATCAAAGGGAATATTCTGACCAATGAGTATTGGCTTGCACTGCTTGCCCGAGGACTTAGTATTACGCTTGGCAAATTCGATGATGTCTGTTGCTACAAGTTTTAAGTCCAGGCCTCTGGAATGAAGCATATCTTTGGTTATGGCAGAATACTTCAATGCATTTTCATCATACTGCATTGGTGTTTGCTCCTCTTTTGCCAATTCACTACGGGTGCGCAAGACCTTCTTCACATTTAGTCCTGCCGTCTGTCTGTTATAGGGATATATGTAGGCTTGATATTGGTCAATTACCTGCCAGGTATCGAGCCTTACTGCCTGAACTGCTATCTGTGTGCAGGCGCAGGTCTGCGGGTCAAGACCACCCGTTTCAAAGTCGAGACCGATGCCTACATATATCTTTGGTTCTGTTTTTGGTGCCATATTATTGAATGAATAAAAGTGAGTTACGGTACGATTGTAGTACATTGCCAGCGGTGTAGTCGCTATAGCGTATTACTGCAGTGAGAATGATAATTTTACCCTTAATATGTTGCAACTCTGTTTTGTGTGCCTGGTAGAAATCATCCCACAGCGTACACTCCACAGTTTGGTTATTCTGCGATAGTATCAACTTGACAAATCGTTTTCGCATACCACTCTCACGGTCCGTATAATTGTGCTCGGAGTATTCGGCTACGGTGGCACACACAGCGGCTTTGCGACCATCATTCTCATCTCGCATCACATCGGTAAGAGAGATATAGGAAGCCTTGCCTTTGACTTTCTCTCTATCGGGAGAGTTTGAGAAGATACGGCGATAGTCTATAGACCCGATACCAGAAACGGCTATCTGCTGTTGCGACCAGAAGTAATGTTTGTTTCGTAACTCCTCTGGGGCATCACTCTCACGCAACTTGAAGTTCAGAGTATCGGCTGCCCGTTTGAGTAATGCGTATCGTTCAGTTACAGCCTTGATATTCTCTATGCGGTCAAAGCAACCTGCGAGAATCATATGTTTCAAGTGGCGTGTATTGACTGGCACACGACCGTTCTCGGACATAGGATCCGTCTCGTCCCAATGCTTTACTATTTCAGTTCCCAGTTTACGACGGAATATGCGTCTAATGAAATCCTCAATGCTCTTAAAACTGCCTCTCGCACGCTCCGTAACGATATATTCAGCCGTTCTAGCTCCTACGAACTTGATTCGGTTGAGCGACCAGAATATCTCGTTTGTGGTGTAGTCGGTATAGAACTCTACTGTTGAGTGATTGATGTCTGGCGGTACAATCTTAGCCACCGAGCATCGCTCCATCTCGGACATCAATGCCGGTATCTCCTTGTCATCAGCCCATTGCAACGCCACGGTGTAGAATGCTGTCGGATAGTTTGCCTTGAGCCACGCTCCGCAGAACGCTGTAAGAGCATATGCCGCAGCGTGCGAGCGGTTGAAGGAGTATTTACCTGCAGTCTCTATTTTCTGCCATATATCCTCGGCTTCAAACTTCGGGCAACCATTTTTAATTGCACCTGCTATGAAATCGCTCTTGAGCGATGCCATAAGGTCGGCTTTCTTTTTGCCGATAGCCTTACGCAAATAGTCAGTCTTGCCGAGGTCAAACCCACCGAGAGTATGAGCCACCGACATAAACTGCTCCTGATAGACCATAATGCCGTAGGTGTTCTTTGTAGCCTCATAACATCCGAAGTTGTATACGGGAGCCACCTCGCCACGGCGATAGCGCACATAATCGTCCGTTGCCCCAATGTCGAGTGTAGCAGGACGAAACAGAGCATTGATGGCAATCAGATCCTCGATGCAGTTAGGCTGTACATCTTGAATAAAGCGCGTGATGCCCGGTGAGGAGAACTGAAAGACATTCTGCGTATTGCCCTCGGAGAGTATCCGGTAGGTCTTCTCATCTTCCAGCATCTCGCTTGTAATCTTCTCAATGGTCAGTTGCTGGTTATAGTACTCATTTACGAGGTTGATGGTGGCACTGAGCTTTGCCAACTCTTTTGTTGCCAGCACATCCTCCTTAAGCAGACCAATCTCATCTACTGAGTAACCGTCAAACTCCGACACCAACGCTCCGTCCATCTTGCGTATAGGCAGAAAGTCAAAGCAATCAGCCTCCTTGCCGTTACGCCTTTCGGGAGTAACTATAATTGCCGAAGCGTGTACTGACGCAGCCTTAGGTTGACCGAGTAACACTCTCACATCCTCTATAACATCGGGATAGGTCTGGATAAAGTCTCGCACCTTGCGATTGGTCGCTGCAATCTTAAAAAGTCCTGTCCAGTCAGCACCATCATCGAGCATCGAGGTAATGTAGTTCACAATCTGGTGAGGCACACGATGCACTCGCGCCATATCTTTGAGTGCCGCCTTGAGTTTCAGCGTAGTGAATGTACCTGCTGAGAACACACGCTGGCGACCATTCACATTATACCTCTGTTCAAGATAGTCCTTCATCTCCTGACGGCGGTCCGATGCGTAATCGACATCGATATCAGGGAGTGAGGCGTGTCCACCTTCTACAAGGCCCTTATCGACAAAGGAATCAAGTACCGTCATCGGTTCATTTGCTTTTCTAATTCTTATTTTATCTACTCTCATCGGATATACTTTTTGTGTCGCACGATGCAGCTTACGGTCTGGTGCGATACACCAAACTTGATAGCCAATTCAAGTTGCGTGATACCACCGGCGTAATAGCGTTCTCGTATGCGCTCTGCCTGGGCATTGGTTAGCTTCGCATTACGGCTCTTCTCGCCGTAGTCGTTTTTCAGGTCATTGGCTATGGCGTGCTCCATATTGCGCTGATGGGTACACATCTCAAGGTTCTCCGCAGCATTATTGTAGCGGTTGCCATCGATGTGGTTTACCTCCAACTCTGGGTCCCAATCGTCGAGAAAATATTCGGCGACAAGACGATGTACGGAGAACTTCTCCCCAACTCCATTCTTGTAGAGTCTCACACAGTCGTATAGCGATGTCTTGCCACGCCAATGCAGCAAGATACGCTCGGACTGCGTGCGTGTGATGCCGCCCGAAGTACCCCCCCCCCTTTCAAGGCTCTTGACACGACCTTTGTTGCTGATTTGATAACACCCTTCATAGTTTTTAATGTCCACCCAGATCTCCTGGGTTGTGCTCATCTGTTATTCGCTTTGATGCGGTTTGAAATATGTCTCTCTGAATCTCTATTCCGATAAATCTGCGTCCTGTATTTCGGCAAGCGATGGCTGTGCTGCCACTGCCCATTGCGAAGTCTATCACCAAATCACCCTCATTGGTGTAGGTGCGGATAAGGTACTCAAGCAGTGCCACCGGTTTCTGTGCTGCGTGAAGACAAGAGGTTTGTTTGTCGGTCTTGAACTTCGCGACACTGCGAGGATAGCGTTCCGTAGAGATGTAGTCACGATAGTTGTCGTGCTTATGGTATATCTCCCCGGCGTTACACTTACGCTGATGTGAGGCCATAACCACCTTTCGTTTGTGCCCATCGGTCTTTATAGGATTGTATGTCGGCAGTCTGTCGTAGAATACGAGTATATCTTCGTGTGCCTTCATTGGCATACGTTTGGCATTGAGAAAGCCCGTAGGCTGTGTCTTCTCCCACACCCACGAATAGCGTAGCTGCTTGAGGTTTGAGGCTCCAAGCACGCTGGTAAATGGTTGCTGACAAAAGAGCAGTATGGGTGTAGTAGCCATAGTAACGCCACGAAGCACCTCCCACATCTTTGTTATATCTATGGGCGAATCCCAACGGCAGTGAGTTGTGCCGTATGGTGGGTCTGTGAGTATCATATCGGTCTTGACATCCTGCTCGGCAAGCATAGGAAGCACTTCGAGTGCATCTCCGAGGTATAGATCGCAGCCGTTATATGGGCTCAGATGTTCGTAGTTGTTCATTGGCGATTTCCTTTAAGTTCCACAAGCAATCTCGGCGGTCGAAAAGGATCTCATCGCCACAACTCAATTTATCGGCTGTAATAGTCATCTCGTTACCATCACGCACGATGCGTAGTTCGGCTTCGGGATGCAGTCTGTATGTAGTGTTTTCAATCTCAACTTCTATGTACTCCGCACCTCGCTGTATGGATACATCAGGCGCAAGTACCGTCAGTTTCTCTTTCCAGTTTAGTCCGCATCGCTCCGGGACCAAGAAACGGGAGAAGATAAGGTCGTACTTTATGGGGTCGATAGAGGTAATTCCAAGCAGGTATGATACGAGTGAGCCTCCTGCCGAACCACGACCAATGCCTGTCGCTATACCTCTGCGTTTTGCTTCACGCACCATATCCCACTGCACAAGGAAGTAATCTACATTGTCGGTAGATTCGATGATATATACCTCTTCATCTAATCGCTCTCGATAGATTTGGTGTTTCGCCTCCGGAATCTTCTCCTGAAGCCCCTTATCAAGCAGTTTAAGGAACATTGTGCGTCTATTACCGTACTGCTCCTGCTCCTCGGGGCGCATCATATATTCGGGCATAAACATTCGGCCTGTCTCAAAGGCTGCATCGGCACGCTTCGCAATATCCACCGTATGTCTGCACATACGCTTGAAGAGGCTATAAAAGTCCCACTTTTCGGAGAAGAGAGGCTGAAGCGTGTTGTAATGTTCATCCACACTCTTGAAGTATTGTTCCTCGCTCTGCTCGTGGGCTGCACCCGTAGCAATCTTATTAAGTACAATCTTCGACCTTGCATCATCTCGGTCAATGTAGTAGCTGTCTGCTATAAGTATAGGCTCTATGGTAAACTTATCGTTTGCTGCATCATAACAATTATCGAAAAAGTGCTTCAGGGCAGATAGTTGTTCTTTGTCTATGCGGTCAGCCTTATGCTCGTTTGCATCAACTTGGTAGTATACCGAATCAAAGCACTCTTTTAGGCGTTCCACATTGCGAGGATTTTCGGTTATCCAGTATGCCGAGCGTGTACCAAAGACCAGCGTACAGCCATCAGCGTATTTGAATAGGTTTGAGTAGTAAACAGCGTTGTCATCAGAATCCACCATAACGGTACGCTGTACTCGCAACAAGTTATGCAGTCCCTCTCTGTTCAAGGCGTATAGTTTCATATCGACAAGAATATCGTTGTGCTTCATCGTAAAAGAGTAGCCGAAGATATGTTTGAGTCCCGCCTTCGCACACTCCTTTTGCAGATTAAGTGCAGCCGCCATAGTATTGCGGTCGCAGATACCGATTGCTGAATGACCGAGCCACTTGGCTTTATGGCACAAACTTTCCAACGAGCCGGATGCATTAAGCAATTCGTATGACGTGTGAACACCTAGATTGACAAACGGGATATTGAGCTTTGATGACTTTGGCCGGCCGATATGCTTCAATATATTGAATCGGAACTCCTCGCGCAGATCATAGTAGTACCAGTTATTACCAAACTGGAAGGCTACATAAAATATTCCCTCTTCGATAAGCACTTCGGGACTCTCTGGTAAGTTGAATTGCAGGTGGTCATCCTTACTTTTGAAGATAGATTCCACGCCCGACAGATCAGCAAGGTACACCTTGCCGAAGTCCGGGATATCAGCAACCTCGTCATCCTCTATTTTGTAGTCGATATTTTGGGTATCGAGCCAATATGATAATTCCTGCATCATAGTTCTTGAACTTTTCCTAATATGTAATTTGTTGGGGATTGAAGGCGTCTGTCAAAGATGTCGAATATCTCCTCCTCGCTCATCTCGTCCCAGTCCTTATGGGCATCTGCGATGTTGGCCACAAAGACAGAGAAGTATTTTGAGAGTCTGTTTGCTGTTCTTTTAACTGGCTCGACAGCATCACCATCATAGCCTACGACAATAGTCTTAACACCCTTGCATTGGAGTTTATAAACCTGGACATCGGATATCTTCTTTCCGAAGGTGGCTACTACAGTCACATAGGGATTGTCGTAGAGTTCGAGTTTGCGAGTAAGGGCAATAACATCAAAGATACCCTCCACAAGGATTACCGTATCGGTCTCACCCTCGTGAATAGCGTCGTAGTTATATAGCAGTTTGGAGAAGTCGTTATTGACAGAGTTTCGATAGCGCAATATTTTGAAGCCTCCATTGTACTTAACCTTGCGGTTATGGGCATCTATATCGCTCTTTGACCAAGTATGACGACCAACAAAACCCACATTTTCTCCGTTGTCAATGATGGGGAAAATCACATAATCCGCAAAACGAGGATTCAGACGGCTGGTAATTCCAACAGGGAAATAGTCGTAATCGTCGTAGACAAAACCTCGTTCTTTGAGGTATGGATGGTTAAACGTGCGTTTGTAGAAATCTGGCAGCTCAATAGCCTCCAACTCATCATCAATCTCATCGGGCTCTATGCCCAATACGAATTGCAGAGGTGCTGTGATATCTGCCGTAGGAGTGACCATAAGGTCCATACGACCTATGACCTCCAAAAGTTGTTCAAGGGTGCGTGTCGATCTGCCGCACGAGAAGCAGTGCGCCATAAAAGGTTCACGACGGGAGGTTTCGGGACCAATGTAGATACCGAACTTACCTCCTGCCTTACCACAGAACGGGCAACGCGGCACGATAAGGTTTTTACCCGTACCATCCCGCTTTGCACCGGTTTCCTGTGCTATCTCCTGCACCAAATGCTGATATTCCTTCGCTGATAAATCCATATACTTAGGAATAGCTGTAGTGCAGGAGCTAAAGTTTATAACAAGATGAGAAAATGTGCCTTATTTTAATTTTTCCTGTGTGTCTTTTTGGGGGGGCTACTACAAACCGTGCTCTGAGATTTGGTGGAAAACGGCAAAAAGCCAACTGTAAATTTGGTGGAAAACGGCAAAAAGCGAGAAAATATTTGGTGGAAAGGCATGAATGCATTATTTTTGTCTAAAATTTAAAGGCTATGGCAGAGGATATAATTCGTTTTAAGAGGAAGATGTATGACACCATGCTTAAATGGAAACAAGAGCGCAATGGTGATACGGCATTACTTATACAGGGCGCTCGTCGTGTTGGCAAATCAACTATTGCCGAAGAGTTTGCACGCAATGAGTATAAGTCATACATATTGATCGACTTCTCAAAAGTCTCTAAAGAGGTAAGGGACTTGTTCAATGATATATCAGACCTAAATTACCTATTTCTTAGGTTGCAATTTATCTTTCAGGTGGAATTGCACGAGAGGGAGTCTGTTATTATATTTGATGAGGTGCAGTTACAGCCTTTGGCAAGACAGGCTATCAAACATCTTGTCAAAGACCATAGATATGATTATATAGAGACTGGCTCATTAATCTCTGTTAGATCAAAGAGTAAGAATATTATCATTCCAAGCGAAGAAACAAAGGTCGATATGTTTCCAATGGACTACGAGGAGTTCAGATGGGCCTTAGGCGATACGGCAACCATACCATTATTGCGTAGTGCATTTGAGAAAAAAATGTCGCTTGGAGATGCTACTCATAGGAAACTTATGCGTGATTTCCGTTTATATATGCTTGTCGGAGGTATGCCACAGGCCGTTGCGGCATACATTAAGACAAATAACTTTACTGCGGTGGACTTGGCTAAGCGAGATATAATTGCTTTGTACGAGGAAGATTTTGGTAAGATTGACGATTCTGGACGCGCAAAAGCAATGTACGATGCTATACCTGCTCAATTAAGTAGAAATACATCACGCTATCAAGTCGGGAATGCAATACCAGATGAGAAAGTAGATAGAGTAATCAATATTGTAAAAGATATGGAGGATTCTATGACAACTAACATCGCATTTCACTCTGATGATCCGAATGCAGGTTTAGCCTTGACAAAGAATTTGGAGTACTTTAAGATGTATACATCGGATACTGGCCTATTCGTAACGCTTGCATTCAAGGATAATGATATAACCGAGAATGTCATCTACGAGAAATTACTTAGCGATAAGTTAAGTACTAATCTTGGATATGTGTATGAAAATATGATTGCTCAGATGCTGAGAGCAACAGGCAAGAACTTATTTTATCATACCATTCCATATGCTGATGGCAAGAAGTATTATGAGATTGATTTTCTTGTTACCGATAAGCACAAGATATCTCCGATTGAAGTCAAGTCATCGGGATACAAGTCGCACAAATCATTGGACGAGTTCTGCATTAAATTCTCTGACCGCATAATGAACAGATATGTAATATATACAAAGGATTATAAGCGTGAGAATGGTGTGGATTATATTCCTGTCTATATGACCTTGTTTTTGTAAATAGAGTGCGATTAATTAGCAATAAAAATTTAAAAGATAACGGGCGAAAACTTGTCAAGTGTATAAGTTCTCGCCCGTTATCATTAAAACACGGGAGGCTGAGAAGCATTTCAATCATTGAAATTCCAATGATTATAGCCATATTTGTTGCACAACCATTGAAAAAGCAACGATTATATTGATAGTTCCATAGCAAAATTCGGTGAATTGTGGCGATTTTCTTCGGTGATTTATTGCGTGTTCATTCGGCGAGTTGTGAAAATTATCTTATTCTTGCTGCAAACTCAGCGTTCGCTGACTGTCATAGAACACCTCATTTTCATAGTCTGTTGCTATCTTGATGGTTGCTCCTTTCTTGAAGAAACGACTCTTGGCGATATGCAATCGCATCACATTCTCCTTACGCTCAGCTGACGACTGGTTAAGCGATATCAGATGTGTGCATGGGCGAGCCAGTCCTTTTGCTTCGGAACAGTTATATTCAGTCAAAACATTACGCTCATCATTCAGCCACTCTCGGTCCTCGATAGTAGATTGATATGTGACCACCATCCACACCTTCTCGTCAGCAGCAAGGTCTTTCAGGTCATTTGCCACTGCAATGCGCTTTGAGCGTTCGTGTTCTGCGCCCCAATTACGGCGTGTGGCATCGGTCAGCAGATCCATAGAGTCAATAATCACAATATCGGGGCTTTTACCCTCCAACTTTCTATATTCAGATATACCATTCTTGATATCAAGGGTTGATACCTGGGCGTTAAAACGTGGATAGGTGCGAACAACAATACTTCCACTATACGACGCCACCAACTTACGATAACGCTGCATCTCCACATCGTTGATTTTACCTTTTTCGTAATAGTAGGCATTTTGAGAGATAAGACCTCCGGAATAGGCATTGAGCGATTCATCCTCAGAGCCCTCCAACTGAAAGTGCAGAACATTCAGACTATCGTCAATATTGGCTCTGACACCAATCCATTTGGCTATATGTGATTTACCCACACCTGTAGAAGCAAGAAAACAGGTAAGCTGACCTCGAAGATTGCGACCTCCATTCAACCCATCAAGAAATGGTATGTAGAAACGAATAACCTTGGATACTCCAGACTGTTCCTCTTCAAGTTCTCTACGTTTATTTGCCTCATAGCGCTCCATAAAGGTTTCTGCAACATTTACAAACGAAGAACTCTTGAGTGTGAATCCGGCAACCCAATCGGCATATTTTCGAAGTACCTCTTCAGCCTTCTCTTGTTGCTGGTCATTATACAGTTTACCCACTTCAATATATACCTTTTGAAGTCGCACTCCCTTGATATACGCTTCCAACATATCGGTCATTACCTCTACATTTTGTCCCTCATCATACTCCCGTATTGTCTCAATCAATTCAACGGCTTCTATGTCATCATTGAATGTCTGCATCAATACGGCATACGATGGCGGACTCTTGTATATTTGGTAATGAGCCGATATGCATTTCTGTATGCGCTGAAACAGGCGGTCAGGCAGGTATTCGCTACGCATATTCTTCGTAAGAATAGCGCACAAGTGCTCCTGCTTTAACGCCGTAGCATACAGTTCATATAGGAACTCTTCTTTTAGTGGGGTTAGATTGTTCATTACTTCTGCTGTTTTTCCCAAGCCTCAAGTCGTATTCTATAAAGTTCCGGATAGACATGATTTGTCCTCTTCTTGCATAGTCTGGCATTTCCACATCTGGTACAAGTCGGAGAGAATGGTGTCCACATAAGCGTAGAGGCGCCACAGATGATGTAGCCAACCTCCGTTGAATGCAGTCGTCGTTTTGTATGCTCCTCATATTCCGGGAATATGAACTGAGAGAGTGGATGGTTTCTGCGATTTCTTATAAGTGAAAGCAATAATCCACGCGACAAGTTATGCTTGCTTAACCACCTATTATCGTGTATTCTCATCTTCTTGCTGTATTTATGATAGCGACCTATAGCCTTATCACCGAAAGAGTGTCCCACTTTCCATCTAAAGCGATATTCTTTCTCGTAGTCTGCCATAGCACTTACCTGGCAGACACAGAAATCCACCAATCTGTCGCCACTTATAACAAGTTGCTCTGATAGTTTATCAAAACAATTGCCCAATGGCTTGTCAATGCTCCATCCGTTCGGGAACTTGAAGTTCGGCCACATAGTCTCATTTACCAATCGGGCAAAAACCTTTTTACACCCATTAATCCACTCTTCTCTTTCCATCTCTTGTAAGTAACTTTTGTAGTTGTGTTTTTGCTAAAAATAGGCGACTCTTTACAGTCTCAATATTTCTTGTTTGAAGAGTACCGTTTTTGTAACTTATCTCCATAATCTCACCAATCTTATAACCAGCTTGTTGCAGTAGGAGTGCCTCACGGTAAATTGGCTTTAATTGGTCTAAAGCCCATAGAATATCGTCACAGTAGTGATCCATATAGTTGTTTATATTTATATAATTGGCTGTTGGCTCACATTCATCCAATAATATTGAATCTAATTCACTTATATCTACATTGTCGTCTTTAGGAGTATCGGTTTTATTACGTTTGTTAAGGTCTGCTACAAGCCTTTTTGTTACTGCATAGATCCAGGTTTTTATAGGCTTCGTAGGATCATAGCTGTCCATATACTTGAAGAAGTTCACTAATGCTTCCACATAGTTATCTTCGATATCTTCTTGATTGTAAGTGTACTTGATACAGATACTGTACACCAGATTTTTGTGTGGCATCACATACTTTTGAAGTAGTTGAGCTCGCCGTTTTGCGGACTCGTCATCAGGAATGCACACACCTCTTTTTAACACATCTTTCTTTTCCACTTTTCTGACTGAAAAGAGGTTATACCCAATCTAAATGTCCTAATCTGTCAGCTTCGAAGAGCGTCAATTAAAAGTGGGCGGCTTATGCGCCGCCCGAATCTATGCGGTCATTTTATAATCTGTGTTTGCGTATGTAATAAAAGTATAGGTGGCAAGCATCGGCGGCGTTGTCATCCGTTGGCACAAAACCATATTTTTTACAGGTTTCTACCATCTTTGACTTCGTGGCGTGTCCATCTCCTGTTGCCCACTTTTTGAGTGTTGCAGGGTTTACAAACTCAGGCTCCGGGAGATTCAGTTCATCGCACACCTCCAATAAGACACCTCGCAATTCCGACAACCTGCGTAGGTCGTAGAAGTGTCGGTTCATACTCACATCCTCGGCCACTATCTGCTTTATGCCGTTTTCACGGATAAAGTCGATTAGCAGCGTTCGGAATGAGCCGTGCATCTTGTTGTCATTACGCCGTCGGCTCTCGGTAAGATCCCAAGTACCGGCACCATGCTTCGAGAAATAACCACAGTGTGCTGCCACATCCAAGGCGAGAATGTCATCTCGCTCCAAGGATTTATTTGCAGATTCGTGATTCTCCATTCTCCTTCGTTATTACAAGTTTGTGGGGATAACTCTCGGCAACATTGCCGTGTGATACGACAAGCACAGTACCTCCGAGAGCGTTCAGGGCATCGAACATTGATGACAAACCCTCTTCATCTACCGCTTCGAGAATCTCATCTAAAATAAGTAAGTCTAACCCCTTCTCATCATCGCAGTTGCTGTTCACCAGTTTCTGCATAGCGAGGATTGTTGCCAGGTTGACTCGTGCAGCTTCACCTGCGGAGAACTTGCCGAACGAGCCGCAGTCCACGCCATCACGCAACAGAGAGATAGATATCTTCTCACGCACCTTACCACTCTTGAGTACGGTGTAACCATCAAAGCGAATACGAATATCGCTGCCAATGGCTATTAAGAACTCATTTGTAATGCGGCTGAGAGCCTCAATCTTGGTGTTGGCGAGGTAGGTTTTGAACTGCACGAATCGCTCACGCTGCACCTCTAACGCTCGCACCTTGTCATCAACCTCAAATTTGCGCTTGGCAGTCTCCATAGAGCGTTTCTTTTCTTGCTCCAAGGTGCTACGCAGCGATATGGTAAGGTCTGTTTCTGCAGCCTCATTGACCTCACGGATAGTCTCCTGCAAGGTCTCAATAGCACACTCGGCAGAACGTATATCCTCCTCGGTCTTTCGACGTTCACGGCTGAGTGCTGCGTTACGCTCATCAATGAATCCGAATACCTCGTCAAAGACTTTACGGCGCAAGCCTTCAATTTCATCCTGCATCGCTGCAATCTCGGCATTGGTGCATTTGCGATTATGCTCGGCACTCTCCACGCTGCTTGTGGCTTTGCGTACCTCTCGCTCGTGGTCAGATAACTGTTGCTCATAGCGTGAGCGGTCACTATCCAATGTGCGACGCTCGCTGTTGATTTGACTCTGCTGTAACTCTACCGCCTCAGACTCGCTCTGCTCCGTGTCGATGCGACTGTTAATCTCGGATAGTTGTTGCTGGCGTAGGCGTAGTTCCTTTGTACCTGCCTCAATGTCGAACTGCGGCTGTGCCACCAAGAACTCGTGGCCACACTTCGGACAGGTTATTGAGCCTGCCAACTTGTTAGAGAGTTCATCGATACCAGCAGATATCGTGCGACGCTTACGACGCAGATCCTCGATGCGTGATGCGAGGTCACGAAGAGTCTTGTCAATCTCCTGCAGACGCAAGTGATACTCCTGACTCTTATCCTTGAACCTCTCGCAGAACTTGCCATACTCTGCTTTGAACTTCTCCCACGCACTGCGTTTCTCATTCAGGACACCTTCTGCGTGTTTCATCGCAGCATCTAGGTTAGCAAGCGATGCCTGTGCTATCGTCAAGTCCTCCTTTTTGAGTTTGAGTGTGTGGTTCCAGTCCGTTCTACGCACATCGGGGAATAATGGCATAAAGCCTTCAATGGCTTTGAGACAATCTTCCAATGATGCATCTGAGGATTCCAGTTCCTGCAACTCCTTATCTACCTTTTCTGTCTCGGCTATTGATGCATCGATGGTGCTTAAAGCCTCCTTGTGTGTTCGGATATACTCTCGCTTGGCGATGATTGTCTCTTCCAACTCGGCTATGCGTGTTTCACGGGTGCGACCACGCTCTTCACCCTCTGCAATCTCCTTTGCAATCTGTTCCTGCAACATCTCAATGCGACCATCAATACCTGCCAATTCGAGGTCTATCTTCTGTTGCTCTCGGCTCAGAGGCTCGATATCCTCTTCGACACGGGCGATAGCCTCATCTACGAGGATACCATTGGAGAAGCGGTTGATAATCTCCTTCTTATCCTTATCCGACGAGGACAAGAAATCCTCATAGCGATACTTCGATAGTATGAAGTTGTTGAGTAGTTCCTCGCGTGTGATGCCCAACTTCTCCAAGATATACTTATTGTAGGCATCTACGGAGTGTTGCACAGCCTCGTCTGTCGTTACTAATTCGCCACCACGATATAGTTTGCAAGAAACTGTTGATGCTCCCTTGCGGGGTATCGAGCGGGCAATAATAAGTTCCTCATTCAATACATCATTCGATAGATGCAACAAGATACGACACTGCTCGGCCGCATCGTTGATAATCTCCTCTGTACGTATCTTACGCAGCGGACTGCCCGTGAGTCCAACTGCTATACACTCCAGAAGTGCTGACTTCCCGGCGCCATTTGATTGCTGGGAGTCGTTATCCTTGTTATTGCCGAAAATGAGTGTTGTCACTCCCTGCTGTAGATCATAAGAGAGAGTGCGGAAGGCGCACACATTCTCGGCCTCAATCTGTACTAATTTCCACATTGTCCTTCGATTTTAGATAAATACTCCAATCCGATTGCTACATCGTCAATTTGCTTCTCACGACAAAACTCCTCGTATGTCTCCTTGATGCGATGGCTGTCGAACTTCTCAAAGAGTGAGGACGAGGAGGCCACTAAGAACTCTTCATCATCAGCTATCAGTTCAACCTTTGTTGCTCCGGCATCGAGGAGTGCCGCCTTATCCACCGACTTCATAGCAGCCTGCGGTGCGTGAACACGAACCTTAACCTTATAGCGACCATCTGTATCAATCTCTCGCAACTCATCCATAAGGTGAAGCCCGGCACGCTCGGCAGTAACATCAATCACTCTGTAGCGTGTGTTGGTCTTGTTCTTAATGAACTCGTGCGTACCATCGGTGTAGATTACCGTATAGCCCTTCTCCTCATCCTCGCCGAAGTTGTGTTGGCGAGATGAGCCGATATATTCGATGCGTGTCTTGTCGATGATTGTGCGGTTGTGATAGTGTCCAACAAACACCTTGTCAAACTCCTCGAAAATCTTTGCAGGTAGTTCCTTGTCGTTAGGCTGTGCCAACGCTCCGTTGATACCCTCGTGGATGTAGAGGAAGTTGAGACGCTTGGGGTCAAGAGCCTCCTCCTTGAGGCGGTCGAGGCGTGTGCAGAATGAGCCGTCTTCAGGGAAGTAGCCCATCATATGGAGCACAAAACGACAATCATCACCAATCGGCAACGACACATACTCGTCGCACACCAAGACATTCGGGTGCTGGTCGAAGACATGGCAGTAGCCTCGTTCATTCTCCTGAGAGACTTTATCGTGGTTTCCTTCAGCTATGGTAACGTGTATGCCGTGCTCGGCAGCCGTGAGCAATGCATCGTGAACAGCCAGCAGAACATCGAGCGTCTGTGCTGCACGCGAGAAGAAGAGGTCGCCACCAATAGCAATCTCCTTAACATCCATCTTCCTGCATATATCTATTGCCTCCTGCCAGTTGGCCATAAATGCGGGAATGTTATCTTTCGATATGTGTATATCGTTTAGCAATAGTAGGCAGGGATAACTCTCTTTCATAAGCGTGTTAGGTTTAAGACGGGAGGCGAAAACCTCCCGTCGATAATCGATTACTAGACTTATGAAATGGTTATCTGCGACGACGTGGACGCTCTTCTACCTGCTCTTCCTCGTTCTCTTCGTCTGCCTCATCTTCGGGCTTCGGACCCTCGATTTCACGCTCAATCATATCCAGCAACTCACGGTTGGTGGTTGAGCGGGTAACACGAACCGAGAGACGCTCCTGATCAATGTAGCCACGAATCATAGCACGGAGCTCCTGACCCTCCTCGGTCTTGTCACTGAGACCCTGCTCCTGCAAAGACTCATAGCGGTCAAAGAGGTCATCAATAGATAGCTGACCGCTACCATTCTGCTCGTTCTCCTTGTTATCTTTCGAGCGACGGTCGAAGGAGAATTCTGAGGTGTCATCCTTAGGCAACTCCGAAGCGAGTGTAGCAACAACCTGCTTCATCTCCTCGCTCTCCATAAGGTTCATACCGTAGAGCGCATCGCACTGCTTAAGGAACTCGACAGTTGCGCCGAGATGGTAACGTGTGTAGCGGTAGATAACCTCAGGAATACGAGGTGCAGCGAGCAGTGCTGTAAGTTCCTCACGAGTCAAAGGCAGAGCATCCGACTCGTTATCAATAGAGATGATATACTCGGTCTTGGCACCGTTCTTACGCTTCTCAATCTCCACGGGGTATGCCTCACGCACCGAGGAGATAGGACAAGGATAGCTTGGGTTCTTCTGCAACTTCTTCTGCCACAATTTGAACTTACGCTCATCAAGTTCCTTGAACTGTGCGTGCGAGAGTGTCATCATCTGAAGACCCTTGCCACGCTCACTGAGGTCATAGACATAGAGGCAGTGGCCATAGCTATACTTCAGGCCGCCACCGAAGGAGCCACCGTCAATCTTCTCGGCGAGCTTCTCATCACCCACATCCTTGGCAGTGGCAACAGCCAACTTACGGTAGGTCTCAATAGGATCTACGCTGTAACCTGCATCCGTAGCACGGGTGACGGTAACATACATCTTTGAGTTTTTGGCTCCATTGCCGGGTTTCTCCAACTCCAATAACAGCTGGTGTACGGGGAACTCATAGCCAGGGCGTGAAGGTGTGCCATCCTGATTAGGTGCGATAGGCAATACACGCAGGCGATAGACACCAAACTTGTCCATACGGAAGAACTCCGTGCGGGCAAAACTCTTGTTCTCCTCTTGGGCACGCAGTTGTGCCTCTTCATACGACTCCTGACTTTTCAGGAACATCTCTTCGACCGACATCGACTCAATGCCATTGGTCTTTTCCAAATCTTCTTGCATCTGAAAATTGTTTTATGGATTAAAAAATGCCCGAAGACGATACACCTTACGATGCATCGTGAATCTGGAAACAGGCGGATGGGTTCGGTTTCACCATCCGTTTCAACTGAAAAATTTGGGAGAAATGTCTCGCTAACCGTATCCCTAAGTGAGCGGATACTCATTTGACAAATAGAAGGACCTTGAGCGGTCGGAGCGCAAAGGTATGTATAATCTTCGAAACGACAATAGATGTAAATAGATGTTTTACATATTGTTGTTATACAGAATGTTACACCTTCGGTTTAATAATATTCTTAACCTCTTCGAGCATTGCTTCGCCGTCAAACTCCTGTTCTTGGAGTCGATTCTGTAATACTCGATGGTTCTTGCGGATATACTCATCGGTCTTATGCTTTCGCACACTTTCGTAATACGCCTTACGCTTTGGAGTCAGCACCTTGCCACGCAGGCAGTATAGTCCCTTTTCTCGGTACTCCTCAAGGTAGCGTCTAAACTTAGGCTTGCCATACGAGGCATCCTTTGATGCTTTGGCTACCGAGTCGATGACCCACCATTCGGGTTCAAAGGGAGATTGCGAATTACTCAGTTGGCGAAGGATGTGATATACTATCGGCATCTCGTAGCGCAGCATAAAGCCTATGCGTGTCTCCTCAAAGGGGAAACGCCTAAGCGTCCCCTTCGGTCTTCCGCGTCCTCGGCTTGCGCTCCTTACTCTCTTTGTGCGGCGTTTCTTCCGCTTCGTCTTTTTCAGCTCTTCCATCGTGGGTTATCTTTTCTGGTTCTACTTGTTGCGGAATACTCCTTTGGGAGATACGCCTGCGACTCTCGATGTCGCCCGTTACATTGATTCTCTTTTTCATTAGACAAAGTATGTGAAGTTTAACTGACAGTTTACATTATAGAAGCCTCGCTCGTAGAGCTGTAACTTACGCTGACCGCCATAGATGGTAAACGACGAGCCTCGGTTGTACTTGTGGTCATCGTTCCAGTTGGCTGCCGTGCAGCGTACACTATACTTCGGAGGCTGAATCTTATTAGGTATCATGGCGATGACGCCTCCCCAATTGCTACCATCACGCTTGGCAGTGTTGATCTCGCCTTGGATAGATACTATACTGCCTATTTGACGCACAAATAGATTACGTGTATCTGTTCCCTGACCACTATTCTCCATCTGAATCCAACCTGTATCGATGAGTAGTGGCTGATAGTCCTCGGCAAAAGCCGCTCCCAAGGTACGGCATACCTGACGCTGTGCCTCCGTAGAACCCAATACGAGGTCTGTGAGTTTGGAATCCTTACGCAGGTAGTCCTTGATAACCTCATCCTTGGACAGCAGGTTCAACTTCTCACGCAAGATGGCTTGTGCCTGAGCTGTGCTGTTTCCTTGACCTACAAGATAAGTGATGTAATCCTGAAAGAGGTTAGCAACCTGCGCAAAGCGTCCATCAGCACCTGTGCGTGTGTATATATCCAGATTCTTGGCAATGGTAGCAACCTCTGTAGTGTTATATCCATCAAGAAGCCAGTTAGCCTTCTTCTTGAGTTCCTTAACAACAGCCGAGGTGAGTACATATCCTTCTACCTGGGAGTGCGACTTACCTTCGTGGTCGGTGTATGCAAAAGCACCCGTTTCGATGTCATTCAGTTTATCGCGCATCTCAGCAGTAAAGATGATACCCTGATAAGCCGAGTCTGTACCTAACTTACCTGCCATCATACCATCAATCTCGCTCCTGGAATATACCTCAAGGTTCTTACGAGCCTTGCCCTTATCGGGAAGATCGCTGAGGTTGGAGGTCTTGGTGAGCTTCAACTCTCCTGTACCACCTTTCTCGGCATCGAGTGTTGCACGCACAGCCGCCTGGCGCTCCGCTTTGAGGGCTTGTACCTCTTCGGGAGTAAGGTTGTTAACCTCATCTGCTGTGAGGCGTACCAACTCCTGCAAACCCTCACTGATTTGCAAGAAGACGCCCTGTGATTCCGTTTTAGAGTATACATCAAGGGCGGTGCGTGCCGCTCCCTTATCCATCACATCACGCAGATTCTGGTCGGCAGAGAGTTTTGTTTTCAATGCCTCTGCTACAGCACCAGATGTTACATAGCCTGTACCGCCTTCGGTAATCCCCCCCGTGGAGATAGCATCTAGTTTTCGCTTATACTCGGTAGTGAAATCCTCCGTAGAGAGCTGTTTACCCTCGACCTTATCGACTTTGCCATTCATACCGCTGGTGTATGCAGTAACGGTAACATAGGTGTCAGCGATAGATTTACCGTTGACCTTCAATGTACCAATTACATCCACAGAGCCAAGCGGTGCGATAACAATATCACCCAAAGCGTTACGAATGATGTAGCGATAGCTGTCCGCAGTATCAAAACCTACAGCGGCTATGACGCTCCCGGCACTATCTTTCCACGAGAGAGTATTCTGTAGCTTTGTATCGTCCTTAGTATAGGCTGTGTTGCAGAGGTCGATGCCTCGTCCGGCACTATAAACAGAGAGTAGTCCGCTAACCTGTGCCGTGGCGATTTTTCCAATGACTTTGAAGATGGGATTTAGGGATAGTTTGCCATCATAGACGGCAAAGTCTCGAAACTTAGTGCCTCCGCCTTCAACTCCATAGTAGTTGATGCGTACAGCACCCTCATCGGTAACATCCTGCGTATTGTAGATATCACAGCCCCGAATATGGATTGCTCCTATGCGTGAATTGTTGCTGAGTGATGTGCCATACGAAATACCATCACCCGTAACTCGCGCCAACTCCTTGCCTTGCTTTATAAAGGAGAAGGTACCATCGGTGCGGATAACAATCTCATTAACCAAAAGACCATTCAGGTAAGCACCGAGCGAGGCATTGCCATCACTCTTGACAACACCTTTGAGTGAGTAGCCATTCTCTCCGCTAACTGAAACCGAGGTCTTGGAGTTGATATCTTTGTTAGCAGAAAACTGACCTGCCAGCACCAAATCCTTCTTGATGGTCTGACGCTGAAACGGAGTCTCAAGCAACACTGCATATCGTCCAAAGAACTTATCAATGAAGCGTGGAGCATAGTCCGGCTTTACCTCAATAGCCGCAGGAATCTTACCCGTAACAGGGTCTGTGGTTGTAGGAATTGTCTTACCTGCAGCACAGAGATAGCAGGTGCGGCCTCGTTTATTCACCTCGTTGGCATAGACCACAGATTCGTGGCGGTTGCTCTCGTAAATATAGTTTGGGAAGGTAGCATCTGATACGCCCTCAAAGTGGCGCACCTTGCCACCCAGCCACACATAACCAGGCGAGATAGTAGAGCCCTCAACAGTGCAGCCCGAAATGATAAAGTCCGAACAGCCATCAAAGATGGTGCTCATACTCAGAGCCAGTGCCTGAAGGTTAAGTATATCATCTGAATAGGTGTATCGTCCACCTGTCTCTGCAACATATTCTTTCATTACTTGGTATTCTTATTAGGTTCGTACTCCTCTTCATCAATCTTTATCAGATAGGTCTTACCTGCAATCTTATATGTATTCACGACATAGGATAGCATATAGACCATATCCTGCGGCGGTATATTTATCGGTGGCACGCAGACCATAAAACTGACCTTGTTGATTAGCTTCTCCTCAATATATCGGTAGAATGGTCTGGGCTGCTCATCCTCGCTGGTTGCCGTTATCGACTCTCCATTGTACCACACTGTGCAGGGGCGCATATACTCGGCATTTTCGTGGTACAGATCCACACCGACACTTTCGCTCTCCTTGATAAAGATTCTATCTTTTGCGTCTTTGAGGTACTTCGAGAACTTATAATTCAAGAACCACTCAAAGTATATCACCTGCGAGGTCATTCGTGCCTCGATATGCTTTTCGTGAGCAAATGAGCGAAACCACTCATTGATGCTTTGCAGCGGATAGAGAGCACTCTGCACAAAGAGTATAAACCGTCGCCCCGCAAGGTAATGCGGAACAAGACGGTTGACTAACTTATCTATGGGTAGCTTATACCTGCTCATGGCTCTCCACTTTTAAGATTATAGCCTCACGGAATGATGGCAGGTCCGCCTCCTCATTCTTGCCCGTTGACTCCTTCAAGTATCCTGAAGCGGTGTAAGCCATGCGGTGAATACGCTGCATAGGCTGGATATTACCATCTGTGTCGTGGCAAGCGATGAAGACGCCTTGCTTGGGTGTTGCAGACTCATCGATATAGACATCTGTGATGTGCTCGGCCTTGCGGATAGCATCCATAAGTCGGGAGACATATACCGCTGCATCAAACTCGATATTCATTACATACTCCTTGAGTTGAGCCTCAATAGCATTGTACATCTCAGACTCAGGTATTGCACCATCATAGAAGACCGTGAGGCGAGGAATAAGGACATCACCCTTAGTTGATATCACCTCGATGCGTGTACCTGCGAACTTAATCTTGCCGATGTAGGCATTGATAGGGATAAGTTCCTCGGCGGGGATTGCTTCAAGGTTTCCCTTGGTACCCGTTGCAACCTTCAGGATGAGCTTGCTGTCTATGTTTGGGTCATCTGTACTCTCTACATAGGATACCTGCGTGATGATACGCTTCGTCTCATCAACGGCGGCATAGCCAAAGGCAAGGCCATCCTCACGAACGATAAGTTCATCGCCCTGCTGGTATTGCAGAAGTGCGTTGGCATAGTAGTTAGGTGTGCCATTGATACGCCCATTGATAGCCTCGGTGATATCCACCGCAAAGACATCAAGTAGCGTCTCGAAACTATATATCATAGCAGCAACAACCCAGAGGATGCCATTCATAACCGACATCTTTGAGTCGCTGTTAAACTCAGATAGTTCCAAGCGTTTATTACGCTCCTGAATTGCTTCGTTATATATATCCTTTATCGTTCTACTCATTGCGAATACTCCTTATCGTTAATGATGAATCTCCATTTGCCACCCTCATTCCAACTCTCCTCGTGGGTGATAACCCATATTGCCTCCATACCCGAAGAGATTTCGTATCTGCCGGTATCCACATTGAGTTTCGGCTCACGATAAACACCCAAAGGCTCTGTGGTGAGTGTTACAGTACAGTTTCTGCGGTTGCCATACCTCTCGACAAGAGCGATAAGGTACTCGTCCAATACCGAAGGCTTCACATTGGCATCCGTAAGGTTCAGCTCCATCAGCTCACGACACTCAATAAGCGGCTTGAGGTTTCCACAAGCAAGCCCTGAAAGGTTGAGAGAATAGATGCCCGAGACCATTTGCAGGCTATCAAGGGTTAATGTCGCGAACTTGATTGTCAGCTCCTCAACATAGATCTGTTGCAGGACAACAATAGAGGTTGGTTGCAGACCGCTCCAATCCGTCTGTTTGAAATAGGCATCGGTAAACCAACGGATGCGACGACGCTTACGAATCTTACTATCGAAGATATGCGACAGCGCTTGTGGCTTATCCGTCAGCGTTACAATCTCCACATCGCTATTATCGCCCCAGTCAATCTCAACTGTTCCAACGCCAGACACTGAACATTTGACGCTTAGCACCTCCGGAGATAGAGAGAATACTGCAGCAAGAGGCTTGGTGAAGTATTTGGGATATACATGGTGTTCACCATTTGAGGGTACGATGCCGTGCATCTCGTTATAGGCAACAACATCTGCATTGATGATAAAGTCATCCGAGTAGATGAGTTCCTTGTCAACTCTCAGGTTATCATCAAGAGAGAGGTCGGTGTTGCACATCATCAGATCCACGATACCCTCAATGCTACCATAGATGTGCAGTGCCACATCGTATAGGTTTTGTCCTGCTGTAACTCTATATCTACCCATCGTTATCCTCCTTCTCTATGGTTTCGAGCAGGAGTTCTCCCGTCTCGGAGTTCATATATGCGTTCTTGATAATCATCTTATCGGACAAAAACTCCGATTGCAGTTTGGCTGCGAGGCCGTTGTTCTCTAAACTGGAATGAAGGAAGTCGATAAGACCTACACCAGTTGTAGGATGCTGATAGACATTACCTGCCGAGGCCTTCAAAAGGAAGGTCTCATTTTGGGCTTTGGCAGCTCCTAAGTCAAAGTCCGTCTCCTCACCCGAGAAGATGGCAAGATAACCATCTCGCAAAAGAAGATTGAAGATGCCATCTTCATTGAGTGAGTAGAGCTGGGCAAGGGTGACAGCGGAGTTTCCCGAAGTCGATTCCACCATAACATGGAACCATATTGAACCAGATACGCTGTTACGTAGAAACTCCGTGCCACCCGAGCCTGAATATTCAACTAAACAAATGGAAACCAAGCGCCTATCTGGTGTGTAAGGCAGAACGATGTGGATGCCCTTATTGTCGCTATACGATTGTGCAAAGCCTGCGGGAACGATAATCTCGCAGTAGCGATAGTTGTCGTTATCAGCATTCTCCACGCGATCGAGCAGACGGCACTCGTAGAAGGTCTTACCGGCAACATTACCGGAAGTCTCAACCTCGCCATGCTCGGCATCCATTATGATATCTTGTCTTGCCACTATCTCAATCTTTATGAAAGAGTAGCAGAGTTTTGTAATAAAGGTTTGATCTGGGAATAAAATTGTTTCAGAAAATTAGCATGTAAAGGTGAAATTTTATATATTTGCATTGCGTAAAAATAATCAACCAACTGCGTAAAATGTAGAATTATGTATAAAAGGGCTGAATATCAAAAGATTAAATCACGACTTGAAGAGAATAGAAAGTTTATTCAGGTTGTAATGGGTGCTCGTCAAATTGGTAAATCTACGGTTGTTAAGCAAGTGCTCAAAGACTTGTCATTGCCGTTTCAATTCTACTCTGCTGATAATGTACCTGCTACCAATACTGCATGGATTTCTAACTGCTGGGCTGCAACTCGTAGCATAAAAGAGAATAATGGCTGGGAGAGTGTGGTTCTAGTAATTGACGAGATACAGAAAATTTCTAATTGGAGTGAGGTTGTAAAGAAGGAGTGGGATGATGACACATTTCACGACCGCAACATTAAAGTATTGCTCCTCGGTAGTAGCCGTGTTTTACTCGAAAAGGGCTTGTCCGAATCTTTGGCGGGTCGGTTCGAAGAGATTCGTATGAGCCATTGGAGCTATAAGGAGATGAAGGAGTGCTTTGGCTTTACAGTTGATCAATATCTATTCTACGGAGGCTATCCAGGTGCTGCGACACTGATTGGCGATAGCGATCGCTTTGAGCAGTATATCCAATCTGCAATTATTGATGCCACTATTAACAAGGATATTCTTATGGATACCCCAATTAGTAAACCCGCATTATTAAAGCAGACCTTTGAACTCGGTGCAGCCTATTCTGGGAACCTATTATCATTGAATAAGATGCTAGGTTCGTTACAAGACGCTGGCAATACTTCTACATTGGCAGGATATATTAATCTACTTAATGAAAGTGGATTGCTATGCGGTCTACAGAAATATAGTGTTGATATGTCACGCAGACGGGCTAGTATTCCTAAGTTCCAAGTATATAATAATGCCTTGAAGATGGTATATAGTCCTCTTACATTCGAACAGGCCATACTCGATCGTAAGGCATGGGGACATATTTTTGAATCAGGCATAGGCGCTTATCTTGTCAGTCAGGCCTTTGTTCATCGTTTTGATGTGTATTACTGGAGAGAGCGCAATGATGAAGTTGATTTCATCCTTCATAAGAAAGGCTCTCTCGTAGCAATAGAGGTAAAAAGCAATGCAGAGAAGAATACTAATGGGTTAGATAAGTTTAGGCAGATGTTTAATCCCAAGTCATCGTTTATCGTTGGTGATGGAGGTATAGGTGTGGAGGAATTTCTTTCAATGGATATCAGCAAACTCTTTTAATAACAATCATTGCAATTAACTAATAATATAATGTTTATTGATGGGCAATTACGCCACTAACGAACAAGATATTGTTATTTGAGTGCAATCATTGTGATGGTATGAATGGTTTTCATACTACTTCCATTAATGATAGCATAGAGCCAACAAAAGACGATTTGCTGTCTTTAGCCATTAAGGCTGGTCTCAACAATAAAGGGCTGAGGAGATATTTGAATCGATGAAGTCGAGAGTAAAAAACGCAAAATAAAGATGAAGATTATACTTACAGGAGCAACGGGATTTGTTGGCGAGGGAATACTGCTTGCGTGCCTTGACAGACCGGAGGTCGAGAAGGTGCTGAGCGTAAGTCGTCGTCCGTGTGAGATTTCGCACCCCAAGCTCGAAGAGTATATCGTCGAGGATTTTATGACACTGCCTGCAGATGATCCAAAGTTGCAGGGTTATGATGCTTGTTTTTTCTGTGCTGGTAAGAGTAATATCGGTATGTCAAAGGAGGATTACTATCACCTCTCATACGAGATAACGATGCACTTTGCCAAGGCCATAGGTCCTAAGCGTGAGTTTGTCTTTATCTATGTCAGCGGTGCTGGAACAAGTGAAACATCTCGTCAGTTCTGGTCACAGACAAAGTCTAAGACTGAACGAGACCTCCGAGAATTGCCTTTCAAGGCGGCATACGGTTTTCGTCCTGCAGGTATGAAACCATACAAAGGTCAAAAACGACTTCAAGGCTGGGGCAAGTATCATTGGCTCTTCACTTGGATACCAGGTTTCTCAAATACTATCGAGGAGGTTGCCAAAGCAATGATAAGTTGCGTGAAGTGCGGCTATTTCAGACGCATAGTTGATGTAAGGGATATAGATACACTATCGAAATGGTGTAAATAAACAAGAGGTCGCAAAATTGCGACCTCTCTCATTATGCCTCTGCATTATAAACTGCCTCAACTGTTGCCCACATATCGTCAGGTAACTCCTCGTCGGAGATCTTCTCGCACGCACGGCGGAGATACTCCATCTCATCCTTCGAAAAGTCTACAATCAGCGGTGTCTCCTTCTCGACATCCCACTCAAGGCGGTTGTCCTCCTGGTTCTCACGGAAGTTAATCTCTTTGCGCTCCTCTTCACTGATAGCGATCTTACGAAGAATCTCCTTTTTGAGGTTGAAG
>JAEIGA010002379.1_pt1 | contig 30060 bp, 21 predicted proteins | sample 9270691 | NCBI WGS metagenome assembly JAEIGA01 (sample SAMN17057246, study PRJNA624740) | gut metagenome | biome: biome; isolation source: fecal sample | host: Bos grunniens | place: China: Xizang | collected 2019
CAATGTATCTACCAACTTCATTGAGGACGGTTCATACATCCGCTTGAGTTATGTGACATTGGGATATGACTTCGCCAAACTCATGAAGAACCAGAAATTCTTCAAGGGCTTGAAACTCAACTTCACTTGCAACAACGTGTTTGTATTGACCAAATATACTGGTACAGACCCTGTCTGCAACGCTTCTACTTCTGCTAAGGGTACTGGTTCTGCGGGTATTGATGATAGCCCAGTTCCTAGTACACGTAGTTATAACATCAGCCTCTCGGCTTCTTTCTAACCTAATATAATATAAGGAATATGAAAAAGTTATTTATTATACCTGCTCTTTTAGGAGCGATGTTATTCACAAGTTGTGAAGATTTCTTGGATGTAAATACCACGGTAGATTCTCCTATCACAACTTCTGTGGATCAAGTGATTCCTGTTGCTACATTCTACGCATCACAAATCTGCTATGATCATGCAGAATATGGCGTCTACCTCTCTCAAGCGCTCACTACGGGTGGTAAGAGCCAATCTGACCCATCTTATCCCTATAGCTCTGGTTGGTATTTCATGGGCGTAAACCGTCACCCAATGTGGCGTCGCCACTTCTACGACCTCGGTGCAAATATCCAAAAGATGAACGAGATTGCTGGTTATAAATACAATACCCAAACCAAGGAGTATGAAATAAAATGGGATGAGAATCCTAAATGCAATGCTATCTTGATTGGTCGTACCATCATGTTGGCTTCTACTATGTTTACTACAGACGCCTTCGGTGATATCGCTCGTTCCGATGCATATCAAAGCTCTTCTCCTAAATACGATACACAACAAGAAGTGTATGATTGGATGTTTGCGGAGGCTGATGAATTGGTTAAGTTGTACAACGATCCTAAATGGATTGATTGTCCTACTAACTTGATTATTTCTGAAAAGATGGACCGTATCTACAAAGGCGACATGAAGAAATGGGAGCTCTATTGCAAGGCTATACGTGCGCGTCTTTGGTTGCGCAAACTCCCTAACTGGGACAATACGGTTGCTAACTGCAACAAAATTATTGCTATGGTGGATGAGGTGCTCAATGACCCTAATTGGGAGGAACCACGCTATTATTACCCAGGTGGTGTAACTGAGTCTAACTGCCCTTGGGGTCCTTTCGCTCCTAAAATCAACTCTTGGGAGAGTCGTGACAACCGCCTAGCGAAATCTATCCCTACTACTTTCTTCTTGCATGGTATCCTCGGTGGTATAGATGGTTCATATGACCCTACTCGCGGATACGCGCTTGATCCACGTGCAAGCCGAATGATGGAGCAAAAAGCAAAAGAGAAAGAGAAAAATGGTGGTTTCCGTCACTTGGAGAGCAATATCGGTATGGATATCCAATACACAATTGCTAACTATCCTGACCTCTATACAGAAACTAAATTGACCAATCCTTATACCCAAAATACCGGCTATATTGCACTGATCACAACCGAAGAGTTGATGTTCATCAAGGCAGAGGCACAATTCTGGGCTGGTGATGATAATGCTGCCTACGCTACCACTCTTGCTGCTACCAAATTCAATATGGAGCGCTATGGCTTGAACGAGGCTAGTATACAGTCTGGTGCTGAAGGTTCCTACCTTAAACAGCAATATAATCGCTTCTTTAATATCAAGCTGCCTGGTGTAGCACAATTCACCATTGCTGATTTGATGCAGCAAAAGTACGTGGCTATGTACTTGCAACCAGAGCAATGGAACGACATGCGTCGCTACAACTATAGCTCTTCTTCCAATGGTATTTCCTATACGCGTCCTGGTTCTAAAACCGTGTTCGTGTATGATGTGAAGAATATACACAATGGTAAGGTTGCTTCATTTGACGCTGACTCTGTAAACTTCTGTTTAGAATATTCTTTGAGACGTCCATATAACCTCTATGAGGCGTATTGGAACCAACCAGAGGACTATGGAGTAAATGCTGAACTATCTCCTAACGCTTGGGTAAACCGCCTCAATGCAGATACTGAGACGGAGACCAAGTACAACCAAAAAGAGCTTGAGAAGATGGGCTACTATGTTACCGACGCGAATGGTAATCTTGTACTCGATGCACAAGGTCAAAAAGTGTTAGACTACCGAATCATGAGAAAACGTATGATTTGGGCATATAATACTTGCGGAATGGCACAGTCCTCTGATCCTCAAATTGCTTGGCAATAAAATCTTATGTCATTTTATCAATGCAATATAATACTATAGATATGAAAACGACATTTAAAATACTAGCGCTCAGCCTACTTGTTTTGAGCGTTGCATCATGTGAGAAACATGATTTCTTTGACGAGAATACCATCACTGGTGCTGTGGGACCAGAGACATATTGGACAATCGAGAGTTCTGCTGTCAAGGCAGGTGAGAGTATGAGCTTCGTAGGGCAATATTATTCTTCTGCGACGCAATTAGATCACTCTGAAGTTTGGTACGATCTCTTCCAAAAAGAGGAGAAAATGGTCTCATGCGCTTTGATTAAATCCTTTACTCATAGCTTTACTAGTAGTGTGGTAAATCAACAACGTGTGCTTCAGACTATCCAATCCTATCCTCACTCTGAAGATCTATGGAGTGATTCACTCCGTGCATACGTATTGGAGGATAAGTTCCCAGTCAGTGGTACATTGGCACCTGTTTCTTGGGTACAACCTAAAGATACTATCGGATTTGCAAAGAATTTGAAAGCATATTTTGGTGAGTCTTTCGCAAAAGAGTTTAAGGATGCAATCACTCCTCAATTGAATACAGAGCCTTTGAACTATGCTGCTTACATGGAAGTACTCAAAGGTTTGAGCCTCTTGGATACTGTTACTTTGAAATGGATGACCGACTCTACTTTCGATAAGAACTCTGCTACTTGGAAAAAGCACTTCAAAGAGTATGATAAAATTTGGGATATAGATACCCTCATTGCAAAGATCGACTCTACATGGAAAAAACAAGGACGCGACGGTGGTTATTGGATTTATGATACTACATGGAGATATGATTCAACATTCGTTGCTGAAACTTTTGTGTATGATTCCATTGCTACGATAGTAACTAATCTTTGGCGTGATTCTGTTGATTTCTTGGATCTCATTTTAGGTGCTGATGGTTATTCTATCGAGTATAATAGAAGCTACTATATCAATGCCGAGATGCGTGTGTACGACATAAAGGGTACATATAGTAGAACAGACTCTAAAGAAATTTCTATTAACTAATCAAGTCATTAACTCTTAATTTACAATAAGATGAAACGCAATTTTTTGAAATTAATGATGCTAGCTATTCTCCCTTTGGCTGTCGTATCATGTATTGATAATGTACCTGAAGAGGAAGTGTTACCAAGAGATGCTGTATCATTCGATTATTATATTGATCAAGAGACAGAACCTAAGTATTATTTGGATTACTATGTGGATTCTGATGTTACTTTCATCAATACCTCTCCTGCTACTACTTCTGGTACCCCTACATGGGATTTTGGAGATGGTACTGTGTTAGAGGGTGATACTGTAGTTCATAGTTTTACTAAAGCGGGTACATATACTGTACAATTGTCTATGGGGGACTATAGCAAGAAGCAAGTTCTGATGATTTCTGCTATCAAACCACTCTTGACATTGGTATATCCTGAAGGCACTGATTTCTGCGAGGTGCGCAAAACATTAATCAACTTCCAGTTGGAGTTGCCTAACCCAAAGAATAAACCTGCTACCTTCAAGTGGACCTTCCCTAAGGATACCAAAACAGCTACAGATGCAGAATACGCCACATACGAGGCTGATGATGTGAATGACCTTCCAGAAGCTGTTAAGTTCTGGCATGTGGGTTCGCAAGAGGTAAAATTGGAAGTAATTCTCGGGGGAGAGACACTTGAAACTGTTATCAAGAACGTTCAAGTAGGCTACGACAAAGAAGTGCCAACCCTCTACTATGCAGTCCAAGGTGGACGTATCATGGCTTACAAGCTGACACAAGGTACTGGAAAACCTGCCAATATGCAAGTTTCTCCTTTTGACATGGGTATCGCTTCTGGTCAACACCCATTCACCCTCCTCTTCAAGGACACGTTGCTTTACGTCCTTGACGCAGGCAAGCAGTTCTACTATGTGGACGATACCGATGGAGTATTAGGTGATGGTAAGATCTCTGTAATCGCGAAAGATGGTAGCAAAGTACAAACCATGATTTCCAATACTGGTCAAGCTGCATTCGACGACCCATTCTATGGATGCATCGATGGCGACAACCTATGCTATGCTAACCGTAACACTGGTATCATCAAAGTTCCTTTGAAAGACCGCGACAAAATGTACAACATTACCGACTATCCATACTATGTAAACCACAATACTTTGGGATATTACAACAACGGTATGGCATATGGTGCTATCGGTGGAACTATCGCGAAGATTGATGGTATTTGGTATTGGGCGAAGTTCTACAATGCCAATGGTATCTTCCGTTTCAAAGATGGACCTACTCCTGACGGCGATATTCTTCCTAGTGCTATTGGTGCAGGTGATGATTCCAATAAACCTAAATCTGGCATCTTGATTCCAGGTACACAAGCGAAATCATTTGTTTACGCTACCAAGAGCCAAAAACTCTGCTTCCATGTGATGGATGCTGACTGCAATGGCTTCTACTGCGCTACCATCGCCGAGTTGGAAGCTTTGATGGGAGATAAGATGTCTAAAAACACTCTTAAGAACTACAAGAAGACCTTCAATGGCATGGATTTTGTCAGCAACACTTCTGGCAACTTGCCTGCTGTAGAAGGTACTGGTTCTGAGTCGGTTGGTATTTGCCAAATGGCATACGACGAGAAAAATGATTGCGTTTACTTCGGTTTCCGTAATAATAGCACTCAAAAGGATTTATATCCTGCTACTGGTATCTACCGCTACAATCTGGCTACTGACCAAATCGATTGCCTTATACAAGGTCCTTCGGTATATGGTCTAGCAGTTAATAACGCACCTTCCAAACTCTTCTAATGAAGTTCCTAAACAAAATATCACTTCTCGCTATTGGCTTGTGCTTGGCGCTTTCGCTCCAAGCACAGCCTAAGCGCGAGTTTCGTGCAGCTTGGCTAACTACGGTGTGGGCAATCGACTGGCCTAATCCGCATAGCCAATCTTCTGCATCTGGACAGCAGCAACAAGCTAACTACCTCAACTCCCTCGTCAAGGTCTTGGATAATGCAAATATGAATGCCGTCTTCTTCCAAGTACGCGGATTCTGTGATGCAATGTACAATTCCAAATACGAGCCTTGGAGTCAATACCTTACGGGTACACGCGGAAAAGCACCTAATTACGACCCACTACAACTCATCGTAGATTCTGCCCATGCAAAAGGCATTGAGGTGCATGCATGGCTCAATCCATATCGCTATGCTAGCTCCGATGCTACCTATGGCAAAAACGATCCTAAGGATTACTACAATACGAATCCCGAGTGGCTGGTAAAATGTGGAGAGATTACTATCCTCAATCCAGCTTTACCTGAGGTTCGTGAGCAAATCTGTAAAGTGGTGGCGGATATCGTGGAGAACTACGACGTGGATGGAATCATCTTTGATGACTATTTCCACCAATCTGGATACCAAAACTCTTACGATGATGAGCAATACAATGCATACAAAGAATCTGCAGGTGAAGGGGCTATGAGCCGCGCAGATTGGCGTCGCGCACAAAACAACCTTATGGTGCGTATGGTCAACGATACAATCAAGGCCATCAAACCTTGGGTGAAGTTCGGTGTTGGACCTGCCGGCGTGGCGGGTAAAGCCAATACCTCTGCGCCTGTCTATGGGGTAGAACCATGCCCTTCTCCATCTAGCGATTGGCAGTATAACCAAATTTATGCGGACCCTCTAGCTTGGTATAATGAGCATACTATCGACTATATGGCACCTCAAATCTATTGGAAAATTAGCTCATATACCAACTACGATTTGCTCAGCGAATGGTGGTCAGATATGGCGTGCCATTTCGGAAGACATATGTATGTGAGTCATACTTTGAGTGGACTGAAAGCCGATAACCTATCAATCGGTTCTTCCGAGTATCATGCCGATGAAATCGGAGCACAAACCGAGCTCAACCGCAAATACGACCGTATGAATGCGCCAGGTAGTTGTTGGTATGGCTTCAGTACAGGTATCAAAACCAAGGATTTTATCGATTACATCGCTACAGAAGTCAATCCTCGTCCAGCTGTTGTTCCACAAATGACATGGTATCACTCAGACGATTGTATCTATGTGAACAACATCCGCATCGAAGGGAATAAACTAGTCTGGGATGCTCCACAAGAGAATCTACGTTATGCGGTGTATCAAATTCCAACGGCAGAAGTAGGCAAACATGGCGCTGCGGCTTCCAGCCAATACCTGCTGGGTACATCCTATAAGAATGAGTTTAGTCTTGATGATAAGTTCGTTTCTGACGCCGACATCCCTTACACCTATGCGGTGGCTGTGTTAGATCGTTTCGGCAATGAGTACCCTGCGCGCACGATGGACAACACCCAATGGGGCAAATCCCCTGCAGCACAATTAGTCTATCCTGCCAACGGCGGAGCTACTCTGATGCCTTGCAACGTTACTTGGCATCCTGCGCCTCAAGCCGACTCCTACTTCTTCCAAATGTCTAAAGCTGCTGATTTCTCTACATTGGATTATGAGTACGAAGTCGCGGATACTACCTTCTTCTTGGGTAAAATCTATTGGCTCAAAGACGACTCTACCTACTATTGGCGCGTGCGTACACGTTCCATTAATAAGGAAGATACTTATTCTGAAATTCGTTCTTTCTCTGGTGCTTTCTTCCGCATTCAATATCCTGCTGAGGGTGATACATGTGCCTTGACTCCTACTTTCGTGTGCGATAGTATCAACTATGCAAACGTGAAATATACATTCGAGGTCGCTACTTCATCTGCTTTTGCTGAAGGAGAAATCGTTTATACGGGCACTTCCAATACCCCACGCCATACGATGACTGACTCACTCAAGGCTTCGCGAGACTTCTACCTCCGCGTACATGCTGATTTCGCAGGTGCACAAGTCATATCGCCTGTGGTTAAGTTCCGTAGCGAACCGATTGATGTGCCGATACCTGTCATACTATCGCCTACCGACGGACAACGTATCTATGGCAACGCGATTACCGTGACATGGAAATCACAACCTTCATCGGGATTCCAAGTCGAATTGTGTGAGAGAAATGATTTCCCTGGTGGACGATTAGTGAAAAAATACCGTATCGAAGATACAGATGTCTTTACATATACCATCCCTAAAGTTCAGCCTGGTATTTGGTATATTCAGGTCAAAGCTGCTGCGGAAGGGGGATATACAGAACCCTCGAAATATGTGCAAGTCTATGTCACGGAAGATACGGCGCTGGAGAATGTGCAATCCACATCACAACCTACCAAGGTTATTGACAATGGACAGGTATTCATCCTACGCAACGGACAACGTTACAATTTGTTGGGAGGCACCATACAATAACCATACAATAACCATACAATAACCAGACAATAATAATATGATTCCTGACTGATCTAGAAGCTCGTTGTACCACCCAACTCTCTTACAGCGCGTAGCGCGGTCTGACAGTGCAACGGTCCAACAGCGAAGCGGTCTCTCAGTGAAACGGTCTTAAAAATAAACAATTTTTTACTTAACGCGACCAAGGCCACAGTGGACGTGTCCACACGGAGGAGGAAGCAATTTATTAACCAAAAAAACAACAAATTTATGAAAAGATTTTCAATCTTTTGCGCAGCGCTTTTCGCAGCTGCAACTTCATTTGCTGCCGTAACTTATGAGTTGAACGGTGGTGTGACCAATGATGACAATTGGTTGAACAAAAACGACATGTTCCAGGCATGTATGGCAGACTGTGGTGTAACAGGTCTTCTTACTCTTGATGAGTACAAGGCAATGGCTGATCCTTACACTCCTATCTGTACTCCATTATCTGATGTTTCTGGTATGATGAACGCTGAAAAGTGGGATTGGCTTGAGATGTACATCATGACTGTTCAAAACGCAGACGTTACTACTCCTGCTACCGTACTTGAGGCTGGCGTTACTTCTGCTGGTTGGCGCTATGCTGTTGCTGCTTTCTTCGTAGAGAGCCAACGTACTGGATGGCCTAAATCTGCTGACTTCTCTGCTGCTGGTAAAGATGAGGCTTACATCCCTGTTTGGAAACACGCGTATGCTAACCCAACTGATCCTACTGCTGAGTTCGTTCTCAACGCTCCTTACAAAGAGGGCGCTACTTTCGACGGTTGGTATGCTACTGCTGACTTCTCTGGTGAGAAAGTTACCAAAGTTGACGCTTCTACTACTGGTACTCTCTACGCTAAATGGGTAGAGTATGTTCCTACTATCGCTGAGGTACGTGCTTTGGCTGCTGATACAGAGACTAAAGCTGCTGGTGTTGTTAACTACATCAATGGCAACAATATCTACGTACAAGATGCTTCTGCTGGTCTTCTTATTATCACTTCTGCTGCTCCTACTTGCAAAGTGGGTGATAAAATCACTGTTAAGGGTGTAACCGCTACTGAGGCTGGTGCTCCTGCTGTTAAAAACGCTGTTATCGAGGCTGCTGAGGCTGCTACATTGGCTGCTCCTAAGACATTTGAAGGTCTTACCGAGTTGGTAGGTGACGTTGAGTTGAAGCACTTCGCTATCAATGTTTCTGTTCCTGGTTTGAAGATCGTTTCTTACAATGGTAACTACCCAACTGTAACCGATGGTACAAGCCAAGTTCCTTGCCTCATCAATCTGGACCCTACTAAGTTCCCAGTTGGTGCTAAGATTACTATTACTGCTTTTGCTGGTTGGAATAATGGCTTCCAATTCGTAGGTGATGCTGCTGGTGTTGAGATGCCTGTTGCTGGTGTAAAGGATACTTATGCTTATCCTGCTCGCTACGATGGTAAATATACTCTTACCAACAACTGGGTAATCTCTGTTGTAGAGGACAACTTTGCTGCTAACGCTCCTGGAAAGACTGATAAAGTTCGTGGTATGGCTGTAAAAGATGGTATTATGTACTTTATTAACAGTATCAATGACCATTCATCAAATACGGAACTTCCATTGGTAGGAGAACTCACTCGCGTTGACGGTGCTACTGGTAATATGTTGGAGCCACTTAAACTTACAGGTGAGCATTTGTTCGAAGTTCAAGATGCAGAAGGTAACTGGAAAAAAGGTTGTACTTTAGCGCATAACGACATCAAGTTCGACCAAGCTGGCAACTGCTTGATTGGTTCTTGCAACGGTGGTGGTGGTAACTTCCAAGTTTACTTGGTTGACCTTAAGACCGGAGCTACTACTTTGATCCTTAACGAGCGTCTCTATGACAACCCTGACTTTACAGACAATGGTTACCGTGTTGACGCATTTGGTGTGGCTGGTGATGTTACTGCTAATGGTGTAATCATGGCTGCTGATGCTAACTCTTGGGCTACTTATCGTTGGATTATTAAGGAAGGTGTTGCTGGTAAAGCTGAGCAAATCATTTGCAAATTGGATCCTGCTGTTGATCAATCTATGTGGTTGGATCAAACGAGTCATGGTACCGCTCCTCAAATCTTCCCACAAGATGAGACTGGTTCTATATTCTATACCGACGGTTTCAACACATTGCCTATGCTTTGGGATGAGAACGGTTCATTGCTCGACGACTGGATCTATGTTCCTACTGGCAAGAAGATTGGTAACGCTGCTGGTGATACCACTACTATGAACCAGGGTCACAACGGTCTTATTGAGTTCCAAGTAGGTGAGGATTACTTCCTCTTGATGGCTGCTACCAACACTGTAGGTAGCCCAACATCTGCTTTCGCTCTCTACAAGTTTGCTGACGAGGCTCGTCTCTTCGAGGGTCTTGAGCCAATGTGGTACTTCCCTGCTAATGGTATGGGTTCACTCACCAATGGTTGCCGTACTGCAGTTCCTTCTGTAGAGGTTGTTGGTAACAAGGCTAACCTTTATATCTATGCTAACAACAATGGTTATGGCTGCTATACTTTGACCGTTGGTAGTGAGACTGCTGTTGAGAACAACACTGTTGAGACTGTGGACGTTAAGAAAGTTATCGAGAATGGTCAAGTTTACATCATCAAGGGCGATGCTAAGTTCAATGTTCTTGGTGCTGAGGTAAAATAAGAACCTTCAAATAGCAATTGCTAAGGTCTTCTGACCGATAGCTGTTGCATACTCATGGCGGTGCGTCAATCGACGCACCGCTTTTATTTTACCTACTCAATCCTTAACACTTTTAAAACTCTGAAAACTTTTTCTACATTTTATTTGCATATACAAAAAAAAAGTTGTACCTTTGCGCGGTTAAATATACGTGTAACTAAAATCATCACTACCATGAGAAAAATTCTACTTTCTATTCTATCAATCTTATGTGTCGTATCGTCTTATGCGGTCAAGTTAAATGGCGTAGAATATACGATTGACACATTGTCTATGTATCCTGCTGGACCAGGTACCACGTTTTATGAACTGCGCATGCTACGTGCTGACAATGGTTCTAACCGCTTGGACTGCTGGCTCTTGGCTATAGACACCAAAAATCCTTATGTTACTGTTGAGGAAGTGCTAGGTACGGGCAAGATTATTGGCACCGAAAGACCATCTAACATGGCAAAACGTAGTTCTACGGATACCAAAATCTTCTTTGCGGGAGCCAATGGCGATTTCTTCGTAACACAAGGTGATGTGGGTCTCCCTGTAGGTACTACGATCGTTAACAACGAATATGCACATACTCCTTCAGGAGGTCTTAATCGTCGTGCTGCGGGTATTGACACTGATGGAAAAGGTATTACTAGTTACAAGAACTCTTATTCTTTGAAACTTATTACAGCAGATGCTACCCTCAATATCAACCATGTCAACTACAATCGTTTGGAGAACGAATTAGTTCTCTACAACTTCCATAATGGTCCTACCACGAAAACCAATGCCTATGGCACAGAGGTGAAACTAGAGTTGTTGCCAGGCGAGAAATGGCAAACCACAGGTACTATGAAGGCGAAAGTGCTTGAAAAGCAAACCAATGTGGGCTCAATGGCACTTGCATCTAATTTTGTAGTGCTTTCTGCTCATGGTACAATGGCAGCTGAGTTGGAGAAATTGAATGCTGGAGACGAGGTTACTTTGGATTTTGAGATGCGTCTTGATGAGAAAGTGGTTAACGTGGCTCAACTGATCGGTGGTGACAACTACGATGCAATTCTTACCGACGGCGTAATTGTTACTACCACTGGATATTGGAACGAATTACACCCACGTACTGGTTATGGTGTTTCACAAACGCGTGATACTGTATTCATGCTCGTGGTTGATGGGCGTGGTATAAGTAAAGGTTGCACTACCAAAGTCTTGGCTGAGATACTTAAGCACTATGGCGCATACAATGCCGTTAACTGGGATGGCGGAGGTAGCTCTTGTATCTATGTAAGACCATTCGACCAAATGAATAATGGCTCAGATGGTCAAGAGCGCGCTTGCGGCAATGGTATGTTCGCAGTGGCTAACGTGCCTGCTGTAGATAATGTTGTTGCGGCTATTGCTCCATACATGCCAATCTATACCTTACCTCGTTGGGGTATGGCTAAACCTCAGTTCTTGGGATATAACCAATATGGTGTATTGGTTGATACAGACGTACAAGGTGTTGTGTTGAGTTGCGATCCTGCTCTTGGAGAAATATTGCCAGACGGACGTTTCTTGCTCTCTGGCGAAGAGGGGGGAACCCTTCATGCTACTCTCGGCTCTATCACTACCGAGTTGGATGTACGTATTGCCAAGTCTGCTCCTATCGCTATCCGACTTGATTCTGTATTGTGCGATGCCGCGCATCCATACAAAGTAGAGGTGGAGGGTACTGTTGGTAATAATGTGATTGGACTGCTCGCTGATGCCTTGACGTGGACTTCTGCAGACCCTAGCATCGCTGCTGTCAATGAGAAAGGAGAGATAACAGGTGTCAAGAACGGTCGTGTAGAAATTACTGGTAAGTTGGGCGATTTTACCGACACTATCATTGTGAATGTAGAGATTCCTACTGCCAATAAAATGGTTTGGGACGACTTTAGCGATGTTCCAAGTTGGACTATCAAACAAGCTTCTGGTCTTGCGGCACCAGTATTAGAGGTTCCTGCTGATCCTGCTGCTCCTGTAGTGATGAAGTTTACATATAAGACTACCCGCGCACCTTATTTGGAACTGACCAAAGATTCTGTGTTGTATTCTCTACCAGAAAAAATTCAGATTCCTATTACTACCGATGCTATTTTCTCTAAGGTAAATGTTATCATACGCCCCAATAATGCTAGTCAATCTCAAAATATTGTCTTCCAAGATTTGAAAGTGGGAGAGGAGAATCTATTGGAGATTAATGTTGCCGAAGTATTAGGAACGGATGTGGCTATTTTCCCATTGCATTTTGATGGTATTAAGTTGTTCTTGGATACCGATACCGAGAAGGGAGAGCGCTATGTCATACTTCCTGGAATTATCGAGGTCTTTGCTGAAGGTTCAGAAACGGCGGTGGACAATCTGACCATGCAAGAAGATGGCATGCGTAAATTTATCGAGAATGGTACATTCTATATTCAATCCGAAAGTGCAACTTACAACGTCTTAGGCGCGCAAGTTAAATAATAATTCCTTAAAATATATAGTGTTATGAAAAAATTATTCTTATTGGCATGTGCTGCTTCTATGGCCTTCATGGCTAGCGCAGAGATTCGCGTGCTTAGCAATGTGAAGTTAGGCGAGGGGTATTTGCCTAAGTTTGCTGATTCAGAAACAGTTACCTTCTTGAAGTCAGAAAATGCAAGTTATGTAGAGCTTGATCAAGAAGATGCACAGATTCGTGTGGATAACGAAGAGTTGTGCCTTAATCTCTATCAAAATGGTACCAAAACAGTCTTGACCCCTCATGGAAGTGATGTAAACTATGTTTGGTCATCTTTGTCTCCTAACAAGAAGTACATCTTGTTCAACACCAAACGCGGTACTGGTATTTGCGATTTGAATGGTAAAGAAATCGTGAACCTCGGACAAGGTCTTAATGCGCCTGTTTGGTTTGGCAATGATTATGTGGTGGGTATGAATGATGAGCACGATGGCTATCATTTTACAGCTTCTTCTATTGTGATTGCTTCCGTAGATGGCAAAGAGCGTCAAGTATTGACCGATCCTGCAGAAATGGGTTACTATCCTGACGTGGAGGCAAAGAGCGGTCGTATTGTCTATGCTAATGAAGCGGGTAATATTCACTTGCTCCAACTCAATCTTACAGAGGAGCCTATCCGCAAGGATATGCCTAGATTGGTAGAGAAATTGGATGGTACACTCTTGAATAATATGCAACGTGTAGCTAAGCGTGCTGCTACTGCTAATCCTGGTGATTATAAAATCTATATCAATCCTGGTCACGGTGGTTATGAAGGTGACGACCGTGGTATGTATCTTTATCCTATCTTTATCAATGGTCAAGTCAATACCGCCGCTGGTTATACCAAAGAGCAAACCTTCTGGGAGAGCCAATCTAACTTGGATAAAGGTTTGAAATTGGATACATTGTTGCGCAACTATGGATTCAAAACCAAAATGTCGCGTGTTACTAATACAGATGATGACGACCGTTCGCTTTCTGGTATCGTAGCAGAGGCAAATGCTTACAATGCTGACTTTATGCTCTCCATCCACTCTAATGCAGGTAATCCATCTAACTATATTCTTCAAATTCACTCTGGTATCACACCTGGTGATGAAAAGGGTTTGAATGGCTATCCAGAAAAAGTTTCAGAAGCAGTATGCAATGAAGCACGTGCAATCACTACTTTGATGGCTGAAAATCAGTATTGCAACCAAGTTAGTTGCTGGTCAAAAAGCCCTACTATCGCTGGTGATAAAACCTTTGCTCGTACTATCATGGGTTGGAGCAATGGTTACGGTGTACTTCGTAACTTGAAAGTGCCTGGTACAATCTCTGAAGGTATGATGCACGATTATACACCTGAGACATATCGTTTGGTAAACATTGACTACAAATATCAAGAGTCATTCTATTTTGCTAAAACTTTTATAAAGCACTTCTGTGATGGAGAATTGCCTTTCGGTGCAATTGGTGGTAAGATTCATGACGACTATCAAAAGCAAATCTTCCCTGATTATCGTCCTCGCAAAAATACTCGCGATGTCTATCGTCCTATTCTTAGAGGTGTAGTAGAGCTTTGGAAAGATGGTAACAAAATCGATACATACACAACTGATACTTTGTATAATGGTTGCTATTTCTTCTGGAACTTGCAACCAGGTACCTATACTGTAAAAGCTATTCCTGAGGGCTATTACCCACAAGAGAAAACACTCGAAGTGAAAAATAACGAAATTTCCTATGGTATTTTTGCACTCTCTCTCATGCGCCAAACTCCTCCAGAGGTAATCGACTATTCTCCAAAAGTGGAATTGACTGATAGTGTACAAGTTTCTACTCCAGTGACGATTACTTTCAACTGGGACATGCATGAGGAATCTACTACCAAAGCGTTCTCTGTTACACCTGCTGTTGAAGGTACAGTGACCTACGAAGATGGTGGACGTCGTCTTGTCTTCAAACCTGCTACTCGTTTCGAACCTGGTACAGAATACACCGTGAAAGTTTCTACAGAAGCTTCTCACCCTGATTTCGCGTTCGAACACAATCTGAAAGAGGAATTCTCATTCAAGTTCCGTACAATGAATCGTGGTTCTGTACGTGTTACACAGACTTATCCTGTGGCTAATGCTACGAACATTCCTCTAAAACCTTCATTTATTGCACTTTTTGATGCAAAGATTGTCAATAATATTGCTAAATCTAATGTGGCAGTACTCGATGCTAAAGGTAATGCACTTAAAGTCAACTCACGCTCATTTGGATTCAATAAAGCTGCTGGCGGTGGAGGTCATGTGGCATTTGAGTTAGTTGACGATTTGGCACCAAATACAGACTATACATTCCTGTTGTATCCTGCTTTGTCGGATGTAGATGGGGTCTTGCTTAATGAGACTATCTCGGTTCCATTCCGTACGGGTGACATCGTAGAGCCTTCTATACCAATGGTTAACCCTCTTGATTCCTTGTTCTTCGTCGGTGATAAGGAGAATTCTGTTGGTATTTCCTCTGTTTCTACTCTTCGTTTTACAGGAAAGAAAATGGAAGGTCAAGCATCTAATAAATTAGCTTATGAGTATGCTGAAGCAAACGCTGAAGCTCATTATATTTCAAAGAACTTGACCGCTTACAATGGCAATAATAAGGCTACATTTGGTCTCTATGTGTTCGCTGATTATTCATTCAATACATTGTATGCAAAGTGGGCTGTCGAGGGTGACATCCAATATACCAAGATTTGTGATTTGGATTACGCTGGTTGGTTGTACCAAGAGGCTGATATGTCTTCTCTTCCTGAAGGCGTAGATTATCAATTTATGGGCTTCAAACTCGTTCGTCAAGAATCTGTTTTGTCAGAAAAGGGAGAGTTCTGTGTGGATGCTTTGTGTGTTAAATTCGAGGCGTCAACCACAGATGTTGAGAACGTTGTACTTGATCAACAAATGAATAAGAAGGTAATCGAGAATGGTTATCTCCACATCCTTTTGAATGGCGTGAAGTATAATGCTGAGGGTAAGGTGATTAAATAATAATCTCACATATACCTAGATTCTTTTGAGAGTGTGCCAAAAGTTTGGCACACTCTCTTCTTTTCGTTCTTTTTCTCCCTTTTTTCTTGCATATGTCCTTTTTTTTGTGTAACTTTGCACGCTATTTTTGGGGTGTACTATCCCAGTAAGATCAACTGTTAATTGTTAAATGTAAACTATAAACTGAAGAAAATGGGTTTTATTGAAGTTATTACTAAACTTTTTGGCAATAAGTCGCAAAAAGATATGCGTGCTGTTATGCCATATGTAGAAAAGATAAAAGCAGTCTATGCCGAGATAGATGCTTTGAGTGATGATGAAATTCGTGCGCGTAGCGCGGCGTTGATGCAACGTTTGCAAGATGCGGTAGCTGCTGACAAGTCTAAGATTATCGAACTTAAAGCAAGCATCGAGTCGCTGGATATTGATAAGCGCGAAAAAGTGTATAACGAAATCGATCGTCTCGAAAAAGAGGTGCTTGATATTTATGACAAAACACTCAATGACATTCTCCCAGATGCATTTGCGATTGTTAAGAGTACAGCTCGTCGTTTTGCTGAGAACGAAACCATTACAGTCACTGCCACTCAAATGGATCGCAATTTGGCAGCAGATACTCGCTTTGACTTCGTGGAGATTGATGGCGAAAAGGCTATCTATCACAACTCTTGGACTGCGGGTGGAAATGAAGTGATTTGGGATATGGTGCACTATGATGTGCAGCTGATAGGTGGTGTAGTACTTCATGGCGCTGTCAAAAATGATAAAGACCAACGTGGCTCCATCGCTGAGATGGCTACAGGTGAAGGTAAGACCTTGGTGGCTACATTGCCTGTGTTCCTCAACGCGCTTACCCACGAGGGCGTACACGTGGTGACTGTCAACGATTACCTAGCTAAACGTGACTCTGAGTGGATGGGACCACTATATATGTTCCATGGTTTGACCGTTGATTGTATTGATAAACATAAACCTAACTCCGACGAGCGTCGCCGTGCATATGCTTGTGATATTACTTTTGGTACAAATAATGAGTTTGGTTTCGACTACCTCCGCGACAATATGGCTACGAGCCCAATGGATCTTGTACAACGTGGCCACAACTACGCGATTGTGGATGAGGTGGACTCTGTTTTGATTGACGATGCGCGTACTCCATTGATTATCAGTGGCCCTGTGCCAAAAGGAGAAGACCAACTCTTCGACGAATACAAACATCGAGTGGAGCTTCTCGTTCGTACACAAAATACCCTTACTACCAAACTCCTTGCTGAAGCCAAAGCTAAAATGCAAAGCGCTGACGAGAAGGAGCGTGAGGCAGGCGAACTATCTCTCTTCCGTGCATACAAAGGTATGCCTAAGAGCAAAGCACTAATCAAGTACCTCAGCGAACCTGGTGTGAAAGTGCGCTTGCAAAAGACAGAGGAACTCTATCTTCAAGAGAATGAGAAGAATATGCACATCGCCACTGACGAACTATATTTTGTTATTGACGAGAAACACAAAACAATCGAACTCACCGACAAAGGTATTGATACCCTTACCGGAAACATGGAGGATACCCAATTCTTCGTGCTACCAGATGTGGGTAGTGAGGTGGCTGAAATCGAGAAATCTGCGCTCTCTACCGAAGAAAAGCAACAACGCAAAGACGAGGTGCTTGCTAACTATAGCATCAAGTCTGAACGTGTCCATACTGTTCACCAACTACTCAAAGCATATACCCTCTTTGAGAAAGATGTGGACTATATTATTGATGACAACCAAGTTAAGATTGTTGACGAGCAGACTGGTCGTGTAATGGATGGTCGTCGTTGGTCTGATGGATTGCACCAAGCGGTAGAAGCAAAGGAGAATGTGAAAGTGGAAGCTGCTACACAAACATTTGCTACTATCACCCTCCAAAACTACTTCCGCATGTACCACAAACTTTCTGGTATGACAGGTACTGCCGAAACAGAGGCAGGCGAGTTTTATAATATTTACAAACTCGATGTAGTGGTTATTCCTACCAACCGTCCTATCGCACGCGAGGATATGAACGATCGTATCTACCGTACCAAACGTGAGAAATACAATGCTGTCATTGAAGAGGTTGTCGAACTTGTTAAAGCAGGTCGTCCTGTTCTTGTGGGTACTACTTCGGTGGAAATCAGTGAGTTGCTGAGTAAGTTGCTTACGCTTCGCAAAATCAAGCACAATGTCCTCAACGCCAAACTTCACCAACACGAGGCGAATGTCGTAGCTGAGGCAGGTCGTCCAGGCGTAGTAACTATTGCTACCAACATGGCGGGTCGTGGTACGGATATCAAGCTTACCAAAGAGGTAAAGGATGCTGGTGGTCTTGCTATTATTGGTACCGAACGTCATGAGAGCCGTCGTGTGGATCGTCAGCTCCGTGGTCGTGCAGGTCGTCAAGGTGATCCAGGTAGTTCTGTTTTCTATGTAAGTATGGAGGATGACCTCATGCGTATGTTCGGTTCAGACCGCTTGGCTGGCTTGATGGATAAGATGGGCTTCCAAGAGGGAGAGATGATTGAGCACAATATGATTTCTTCTTCTATCGAGCGTGCACAGAAGAAAGTGGAGGAAAACAACTTCGGCATTCGTAAACGTCTCATCGAGTACGATGACGTGATGAACCAACAGCGTAATGTCATCTACGCAAAACGTCACCATGCCCTCATGGGTGAACGTATTGGCGTAGATATTACCAATATGATTTATGACACTGCTGATGCACTTATCGCTGAGGCACGCGCGATGATGGACTATGAGGCACTCCAATTGGATGTTATGCAAGTGTTTGCAATGGAAGTTCCATTCGCTGAAGATGCCTTCCGTGCAGGTCGCGAAAATGCTCTGGCTGACCAATTGGCAGAAGCGGCATTGGATACCTTCAAACGTCGTATGGAGACGCTTCAGAAGGTGGCATATCCTGTTATTAAAAAGGTATATGAGGAGCGTGGAGCTATGTACGAGAACATCCTTATTCCTATCACAGATGGTAAGAAGGTGTATAATGTGGCTGTTAATCTTAAAGCGGCATATGACACTGAATGTAAGGAGATTATTCGTGAATTTGAGAAACGCATGGTGCTTTACGTGATCGATGATGAGTGGAAAGATCATCTTCGCCAGTTGGATGACCTCAAGCAATCTGTACAAAACGCAAGTTACGAGCAAAAAGATCCATTGCTCATCTATAAATTGGAATCGTTTAATATCTTCCGTCAGATGCTTGATGCCTTCAATCGTCGCACAATTTCTATACTCTTCCGCGGACAAATTCCTAATCGTGATCCAGAAGAGGTGCGCCAAGCTCATGTTCAGCAGCGACAAGATTACTCCCGTTACCGTACCCAAAAAGATGCAGTAGCGCGTGCTGCTGCGGCAAGTGGTCAAGCTGCAGCTGCTAATCGCGATACACGCGAGCAGCAACGCCCTGAACCTCTCCGTGTAGAGAAGAAACCTCGTCCAAACGACCCTTGTCCTTGTGGATCAGGTAAGAAATACAAACAATGTCATGGTAAAATGGAGGCATAATGTTATCTGCAATTTATAGTCAACTGTTATCTGTGGTATGGGATGTAGATCCTATACTCATCCACTTTGGCGATGGGGGCATTCGTTGGTATGGCTTACTTTGGGCAATAGGTATTTATTTGTGCTACCTTATCCAAGTCAAACTCTATAAAAACGAAGGTTGCCCAGAAGAGTGGACCGACAAACTCTTCATGTGGATGGTCATCGGATTGATTATTGGCGCTAGAGTGGGGCACTGCTGGTTCTACGAGTGGCACGATGTTACCCTGCCGGGCATGAGAGCCTATTGTCAGCATATGGATATCTCCACAGACCCTGTGCAAATCTTTGGTTGGACGATCAACTATCGTAATCCTTATATCGAGCATCCGCTCAAACTACTCAAGATCTGGGAAGGTGGACTCTCTAGTCATGGTGGCGCATTTGGATTATTGACGGCTGCTTGGCTACTCAATAAGAAAGTCTTCTCCAAAGAGCCAAAGTTCCATACTTCTTTGCTTTGGATTATGGATCGCCTCGTTGTAGGTGTCTGTGTTACAGCCACTTTGATTCGTCTAGGCAACTTGATGAACTCCGAGATCTATGGCACTCCTACTGACCTACCTTGGGGCTTCATCTTTGTTCGTGATGGTCAAACGGTGCCTTGCCACCCTACGCAAATCTACGAAATGCTCTATTGTGTCGTGGGCTTCATTGTTACATGGTTCATGTATTGGAAAGCCCAAGCATACAAGCGCGAAGGATTGCTCTTGGGGGTCTTCTTAGAGATAATCTTCTTTACGCGTTTCATGCTTGAGTTCATAAAAAATGATCAAGAACTCTTTGAGGCGGGACATTTATTGAATATGGGGCAGCTGCTCTCCTTGCCTTTCGTCATTTGGGGAATATATTTGATTATTCGTGCGTATAAAAGACCAGCTTTGTCTTGAAATGGCGTCTTTTCATAGTGTTGTTATGTGGCGCTTTTAGTACCAATGCAAAGGCGCAAACCGTGGATCAAGACCTTGTCTTGTTGAATATTGTTAATCAACAAAGTATTGATCTTCACACACGTGATACACTTATTGTAGGTGATTCCGTTATCGTCTTATGCGATACGATATGGAAGCATTACCTCACTCCTCTACACATTCCGTTGATGTATGTGCCGCAGACATTTCCTGCCTTGATGGATACACTTTATGACGATAATTCTATTTTTGCAATTCGTGAAAAGATTCGTAGCTATATTACTGCTAATCATGCAGATATGTATGTGTCGGTAAGTGACCCTAATCGACTAAAGGATTTGGAACTCAAAAAGAAAAAAGTGCAAAAGATGGATGTGCGGAGAGTCCAAGAGGATGACTTCGATGCTTCACGTTCTTTACGTGATACCAGATCTCCCTGGAGAAAAGAGGCCAATCTGTCATTACAAATAACCCAAAACTATGCCACTGAAAACTGGCAACAGGGTGGTGTGAATGCTTTTTCGATGCTTTGGAATGCAAAAGGTTTTATCAATTATAAAAAAGAAAATATCTCTTGGCAGAATAAAGCGGAGTGGAGAGTAGGTTTGAGTACTGTTAGTGGGGATACCATTCGGAAAATGAACACTACGGATGATATCTTTCAACTGTATAGTAAATTGGGCTACCAGTTCCATAAAAAATGGTATATAACGGCCTTAGCAGATTTCCGAACAACCCTATTCCCGAATTTTAAAAAGAATGATAACAGATTGAATACTACCTTCTTCACTCCTCTCCGTTTCTCTATGGGTGTCGGTATTGACTATAAACCTATCAAAGGGTTGTCGATTAATATATCACCTGCAACCTATAAACTAGTCTATGCTTCTGTATCAGATTCTACACGTATTGACGTTACGGAATATGGTATTAGCAAAGGCAAAAATGCCCTCAATGAAATTGGTAGTTCTGTCAGAGTAGAATGGAAATGGAAACCAATCAGAGAAATCGAATTAGAAACGAAATTTTATTTCTTTACCAACTACAAACAAATTGAAACGGAATTAGAAATAGATGTAGATTTTATTATCAATAGATATTTATCCGCTAGACTTATGCTCCACCCACGATATGATGGAACAATTGAGAAAGTGACGGATCAAAAATCAAAACTTCAATTCAAGGAACTTATTAGTGTGGGATTTGCGCACACGTTTAGATAGTAAGAAATATGGATAAACAATCAATACGAATCATTTATATGGGCACTCCCGACTTCGCAGTTGATAGTTTACGCGCTCTAGTTGAAGGGGGATACAATGTAGTGGCTGTGGTTACCATGCCAGATAAACCAGCTGGTCGTGGACATCAGTTGCAGTTCTCCGCGGTCAAGCAGTATGCCCTATCAGTTGGGCTTCCTGTGTTGCAACCAGAGAAACTGAAAGATGAATCCTTCCTAGAAAAATTGCGATCGTACAATGCTGATCTACAAATTGTTGTGGCTTTTCGAATGTTGCCAGAAGTGGTGTGGAATATGCCGCGCATGGGCACGTTTAATTTGCATGCATCTCTTCTACCACAATATCGTGGTGCGGCACCTATTAATTGGGCGGTTATGAATGGTGATTCAGAGACGGGGGCCACCACCTTTATGCTTCAACACGAAATTGATACAGGCAATATTATCCTCCAAGAGCGGATCTCAATTGCAGATGATGAGAATGTTGGTTCTGTACATGATCGTTTGATGTTGATGGGGGCATCTTTGGTTACACGCACGGTAGATACCATTATTGATTGTGAAAATAAAGCTACTCCTTTGCCAACCACTCCACAGGATAATTCCATCTCGTTGCGTCCTGCACCAAAAATCTTTAAGGATACCTGTGCAATCAACTTCTCATGGTCAGCCGAGAAAATTCGTAATCACGTTCGTGGATTGAGTCCCTATCCTGCTGCATGGATTAGCGAAATGCCTGCAGATCATCCGTTGGCAGATGTCCTGAAAGGGGCTAAAGTGTACAATGTGTCGATCACACAACTCCCTCAGCAAAAGGGACATATCATTGTGCCTTGTGCGGATGGATATATCGATCTTCTTGAACTACAACTGCCTGGAAAAAAACGCATGAACGCTGCGGCGCTCCTCAATGGAATTCAGGCATCTAAACTCTAAATACTAACTTATTATGACAATCGCTGTTTTTGGAAATACACTCCGTCAGGAAACGATTCGTGAGGTGAAGCACATTGTAGAGTTCCTGCAACTTCGTGGAGTAAACGTCGTCCTTTCTCAAGAGCTCCGACATGGGGCATTCAATCGAGAGTTCTCTTCTGTAGATGATTTTGCATCTCAATCGGACGAGAGAATAGATTTTGCCCTTTCTGTGGGTGGTGATGGCACTTTTTTAACTACTGCCTCTTTGGTGGGACATCTAGATATCCCTATTCTTGGAATTAATTGCGGACATTTGGGCTATTTAGCGGAGGTGCAAACCAAAAATATTGATCTCGTCTTAGATCAACTCATCAACAATGGATATACCATAGAGCAACGTCGTGTCCTGGAAGTTTCATGCCAACAAGATGGGAAAATAGCTTCCCCTTATGCGCTCAATGAGGTGGCTATTCTTAAGTCTGGTTTGAGTAGTATGATCACCGTGGATGTTACCTTAAATGGCGAGTTTTTGCACAATTATAAAGCGGATGGATTACTCGTGGCAACACCCACAGGATCAACAGCTTATAACCTCAGTGTAGGTGGCCCACTCCTTGATCCACACGTCAATGCGATTATCCTAACGCCAGTCGCTACACATAGCTTGAATATTCGCCCATTAGTCGTTCTGGATGATAGCAAGATTGATGTCAAAATTTCTAGTCGCAATGGAAGTTATATGCTTAGCGTGGATGGTAGAAGCCAAGTTTTAAATCAAGATATACAGCTACACATTGAGCGTTCTACACGAACTATTAAAATTGTACGTGTCGAGGGACTTTCATTTATGCAATCGCTTAAAGAAAAATTGTATTGGGGCAAATGATTGATTACGAGGCAATAATATCAAAATATTGCGCAGGGAATACCGAGTTGCAACAGATTCTTTTGACACATTCTCGCCAAGTGGCAGATAGAGCGCTTGCCATTCTTAGCAAGCACCCAGAATGGGTCGAATCTGGTGAAGTCGATCCCGTTTTTGTTGAGGAAGCGGCAATGCTGCACGATATCGGTGTCGTTCTCTGTGATGCGCCTCGAATACATTGTTTCGGAAAACATTCATATATCGAACATGGCTACCTTGGCGCAGAAATTCTGCGACAAGAGGGGCTACCTAAACATGCAGCGGTCGCGGAGCGACATACCGGCACAGGCATTGATATTGAGCAGATTATCCGAGAGAAACTGCCTATCCCTATTCAAGATTATACGCCCCGTACGCTTGAGGAACAACTCATTTGCTATGCCGATAAGTTCTACTCCAAAACAAAACTCGGACAGGATAAACCGATGTCTAAAATCCGACTGCATTTGTGGAAATATGGCTCCGAAACGGTAGCCCGTTTTGATAAAATGCAAAACTTTTTCGAACCTTAATACGCCTTATCTATGGCTAATTCAAACGCTCTTTAGATAAGAATATCTAAACTCTCAACAAAAAATTTGCATATGTCGCAATTTTTTTGTACCTTTGCAGCGATTATGACAAGACTTAGTGTGAATATAAATAAGGTGGCCACATTGCGAAATGCGCGAGGTGGAAATCTACCTAATGTCGAACAGTTTGCACGAGATTGTGAACGCTTTGGAGCTGAGGGAATTACAGTACACCCACGCCCAGATGAGCGCCATATCACACGTGCGGATGTTTATGCACTTAAGCAATTGGTAACCACCGAGTTTAATATAGAGGGAAATCCAGAGCCTTCCTTTATCGATCTGGTCATGGATGTGAAACCTACTCAGGTTACCCTCGTCCCTGACGCACGCGACCAACTCACAAGTAACCATGGATGGGATACGAAAGCGCACTTGGCCAAACTGACTACGATCATCCAGCGATTCAAGAATGCTGGCATTCGTGTTTCTGTCTTTGTGGATGCAGATGCAGAGATGGTGGAGTATGCAGCAAAAGCAGGGGCAGATCGTGTGGAGCTCTATACGGGACCTTATGCCGAAATATATGCTCACAATCCTCGCCAAGCGCTCGAATTATACCGACCTGCTGCCGAAAAGGCACGCGAATTAGGATTAGGGCTTAATGCTGGTCATGACCTTAATCTATTGAACCTCAAATCGTTTGCTCAAGCTTTTCCTTGGGTAGATGAAGTAAGTATAGGGCATGCGCTAATTGCTGATGCACTATACCTAGGAATTGAAGAAACGATAAAACAATACAAATATGCTCTTTCAAATTCAAACTAACATCGACACAACTATGTCGACTGCTGTACAAGATACAGTAGCTATTCTTGAAGAACCTGTAGTGGAAAACTCCATTAACCTCCTCACAATGGCGGAGTATGGTGGTTGGATCATGATAGTGCTAGCGCTAATGTTAGCGTTTGGTATGTATCTCTTTATTGAACGTTTAGTGATCCTAACCAAAGCTACCAAAGAAGATAAGACCTTTATGAATCGCATTCGTGACTATATCAAGGAAGGAAAAATTGATTCGGCAATCGCACTTTGCCGCAAACAAAATACCCCATCTTCACATATGGTTGAGAAAGGTATCACGCGAATTGGACGTCCTATGCAAGATGTACAGGTGGCAATTGAAAATGTAGGCAACTTGGAGGTTAGTAAGCTGGAAAAAGGACTTGTCTTGATGGCTACTATCGCAGCGGGAGCTCCTATGTTAGGATTTTTAGGTACTGTCTTGGGTATGATTCAAACTTTCTACAACATGGCGCAAAATGCAAGTGGAGTAATCGAAATTTCTTCTTTGTCTGAAGGAATGTACCAAGCCATGGTTACTACCGTAGGTGGTTTGATTGTGGGCATTCTCGCAATGTTTGCCTACAATTTCTTGGTTTCGCGTATTGACCGAGTGGTGCGTCAACTCGAATCCCGTACGATGGAGTTCATGGATCTTCTCAACGAACCAGTATAACCTTGCCTCTAAACTATAAACTTTAAACAAAAGTCATGGCACTAAAAAGACGAAATAGGGTAGAAGCTACATTTGCGATGTCGTCAATGACCGACCTCATCTTTTTGCTGTTGCTGTTCTTCGTAATGGCAAGCACCATGTCTTCTCCCAATGATATCAAACTCAATCTACCTACATCACGTGCTAATACTGCTACTAAGCAAGTCGTGGCTAAAGTGAGCATTGACAACCTCGGCAATTATTACGTGGCGCTCGGTAGACAAAATCCTGTCAATATTGCGGCAGAAGATTTAGAGGCGTATCTCGCTACTATTCAGCAGCAAGATAGCTCGATGTATGTGGCATTACATGCAGATCAAGATATTCCATACCGCGACATTGTACACGTCTTGGATATCGCTAATCAACATAAAATGAAAATCGTAATTGCAACCAAAAAGTGACCAAGCAGACTCAAGCACATATAATCGCTGCGGTAGGTACTATCCTATCTATGTGCCTTATCGTATTGCTTTTGTGGTGGTTACAGGTGAAAGCACCTGTTCAACTGGAGGATGAGGGCATCGTTATATCGTTCGGTAATGCCGAAGAGGGAGGAGGTATGCCAGAGGTGGTCGCTATGGATGAAATTACACAAGCGCAGCAAGCACCAGAGCCCCCTACGCACGCACGACCAACCGACAATGACTTGATCGTTCAAGATCAAGAGGAATCGCTCAACTTGGCAAAACAGGCGGAGGAAAATGCTCGTCGGAAAGCCGAAGAACAAGAGATGATTCGCAAGCGTCAGGAGGAAGAAGCAAGAGCGGAAGCGGAACGAATCGCCAAGGAAAAGGCGCTTGCAGAGCAAAAAGCTAAGCAGCAAGAAGCTATCAACAAAGCGAATCAACTCGCAGCGGCATTTGGACAATCTGGAGCAGTCGAAGGAGCTAACGCAGATACGCCTGGTAATGCTAATACCAAGGGGAATCCTGTGGGAAAAGGACAAGGCATTAGCAATGGTACACCATGGACCCTGCAAGGAAGAGATGTGAAGCGACTCCCAAAACCAACATCGGATTTTGGACAAGCTGGAGTCGTTGTCGTGCAAATCCAAGTAGATGTGGAGGGAAATGTGACCCATGCGAAAGTGGATGCGGGTACCACCATTTCTGATCGATCTACACAACAACTTGCCTTACAAGCTGCTAGACAAGCAAAATTTACAGAGGGTAATACGCCCCAAATTGGGAAAATTACATATACATTTAAATTAAACTAAAAATAACTAGGTATGAATTACATCTTCTTAGACAACGGTTTCGAGGAGATCGAAGCCATTACGACAATCGATCTTTTAAGACGTGCAAATATCGCATTGACTACTGTTTCTGTTTCTGGTAGTCAAATGGTCTTCGGAGCGCATAATATCGAAGTAAAAGCAGATAAGTTATTCCAAGATATAGATTTTGCGGATGCTGAAATGTTGATTTTGCCAGGTGGAGCTACTAATCTAATCGAGCGTAAACCTCTCTGCGAATTGCTCATCAAGCACAACGAACAAGATAAACTTGTTGCTGCTATCTGCGCTGCGCCTGCTGTACTTGGTCAATTGGGAATCCTACAAGGCAAACAAGCTACTTGCTATCCTGGATTCGAAAACCATCTGGGTGAAAGTTATGTAGGTGGACTGGTGGTTGAATCCAAAAATGTCATTACTGCAAAAGGACCTGGATTGAGTAGTGATTTTGCATTCTGTATCATTGAGAAACTTGCAGGCAACGAAGTGGCTGATCAAGTCTACGATGCCGCACAATATTGATAATTAAACTAATTCAAACATATACACAATTTTAAATTTATACACGAATGAAAAAATATTTACTTTCTATTTTCTCTCTTTGTTTAGTGACAATAGTTTCTGCACAAGAAGCAGAGCAAAAAAAATCACCATGGTCTTGTACTGGTGTGATAGGATTAAACGCAAGTGCTACAGGTCTTGTTAACTGGTCTGCGGGTGGTAATAACAATGTCAATGGTGTAGCTTTTGGCAAAGTGCGCCTTTTATATAACGAGAACAACCTCTCATGGGAAACCAATCTTAACTTGGAGTATGGACTTTCATACATCGATCAAAAGGGAGATGCTTTCCAAAAGTCTAGCGACGTTATTGATTTTAAAACCAAATTAGGTTGGCAATTCCACAAAGCTTGGTTCTTGACCGCATCTGCTGGCTTCAAAACCCAATTCGACCTCGGACGAGCATATGATGGTACCGAAGCTCCAGATCCTATTGTTTCTAAGTTCCTCGCTCCTTCTTATACTGACATTTCTGTCGGTATCGACTGGAAGCCTAATGACATCTTCTCTGTATATCTCTCTCCAGTTGCTGGCCAAATCACAACTGCATATGTAGGTAATGCATTGAATGAAAAATATGCAGATATGTATCCTTTGGAGAATGGTGGATTGCGCCAAACACTTCAAGAAAAGTATGCTACTTGGACGTATAGCAAAGTGGCTAATGCAGATGGTACATATGATAAGATTTACAAAAACTACAAAGCTGAACTCGGTCTTACCCTTAAGGGTGCTATCAACTACACCTATAAGGATTTGAAAATCATGACTTCAGTAAGTCTCTTTACACCATATGCGTGGGATAAAACAAAGATGTTTGATGCTGAGAAAAATTTCATCGGTTATCGCGATAACAACCGTCGTTTTGGTAATTTTGACGTAGATTGGGATGCAGCTATCTCATACCAATTCCTAAAATGCTTAAATGTAACTCTCTCTACCTCTCTCAAGTATTACAATGGTGTGAAGATTGCCGACAAGAATGGCGTTCTCGCAGAGCGAGTACAATTTAAGAGCATCCTCGGTCTTGGTGTAGGATATAGTTTCTAATTTTCAATACTTGATTTCAATGCAGTCTCTTGCGAATTTAGAGCAAAATATTCAGCAACTCCTAACACAGTATATGGAGCTTCAAGAGCAGTTGCGTCTGCTTAAGGAGGAGAATATTCGCCAGCGAGAGGAAATCCTGAAATCACATGCTGAGTTGCAACAACTCAAAAAAGAATATAATCGGTTACAAACTGCGCATGCTTTGGTTGCTGGTGATGCACTCAACGACGAGGAACGCCAAAAAGCCAAACAACGACTTAATTCGATCATATCGCAGATTGATAAGGCATTGGATGTTCTTAAACAATGACACAGCGTAAGCAACATATCACTTTGCAACTTGATGCACATCATATCTCTTTGAATGTGCTTCCAGATAAAGAACACCTATATCGTAAGGCCGCTGAAATTATCAACGAACGATACAAACACTATCAAAAAATAGCGCCCAACCGTTCGGCAGAACAACTGTGGGTATACGTTGCCCTAGATATGGCTGTGAATTTGAGTGCGGATGCGCATGCTAATCGTTTGCAACCTATTGACGAAAAGATTCAAGAACTAAATAAATTAATACTACAACACATTAAATAATACCACTTATGCTTGTTTATAACATTCTTATAGGTATGGCAGCTATGATTATAGGAGCGCTGATATGCTTCTTTATCTTTAGACTGCATAGCAAGGGCATTCTCCGCAAGGCGGAAGAAGAGGCCGAAGTAATCAAGAAAAACAAAATTATCGAGGCAAAGGAGAAATTCATTGCTCTCAAATTAGAGCACGAGAATCATGTGCGTCAAGCGGAGCAAAAACTCCATCAACAAGAGCAACGCCAGCAACAACGCGAGCAACAGCTCAATCAGAAACAAGGCGAAGTACAACGTGCCCAAAATGAATTGAATACCCAACGCCAAACGTTGGAGAATCAGCAAAAAGCCGTTGAGCACAAGGCACAAGAAGTAGAGCGCCTCCATCAAAAAGCTGAGCAACAACTTGAGCAAATTTCAGGTCTTTCAGCTGAGGAAGCTAAGAAGCAACTCATTGATGCTCTACGTGATGAGGCAAAGACTGCTGCTATGGCGTATGTCAATGACACCATGGATGAAGCTAGATTAACTGCTAATAAAGAGGCAAAGAAAATCATTATCCAATCTATCCAGCGTATCGCATCAGAAGCTACAGTAGAGAATGCTGTTACGGTCTTTCATATTGATAATGACGAAGTTAAGGGACGTATCATCGGTCGCGAAGGTCGCAATATCCGTGCCCTCGAAGCGGCTACGGGTGTGGAAATTGTAGTGGACGATACTCCTGAAGCTATTACCCTTTCTGCTTTCGATCCTGTTCGTCGTGAGATTGCACGCCTCTCTCTCCACCAACTTGTGCAAGATGGTCGTATCCACCCAGCTCGTATTGAGGAAGTGGTGGCAAAGGTCACAAAACAAGTGGAAGAGGAGATTATTGAGACGGGTAAACGTACCACTATCGACCTCGGCATTCACGGTATGCACCCAGAGCTCGTTCGCCTCATCGGTAAGATGAAATACCGTTCTAGTTATGGTCAAAACCTTCTCATGCACGCACGCGAAACTGCTAATCTTTGTGCTGCAATGGCTGCGGAACTTGGACTTAATGTTAAAAAAGCACGTCGCGCGGGTCTCCTACACGATATCGGTAAAGTGAGCGACGAGGATATGGAAATGCCACACGCACAGCTTGGTATGAAACTCTGCGAAAAGTATGGCGAGAAACCTGATATCTGCAATGCCGTAGGCGCTCA
>JAEIGA010002380.1_pt1 | contig 30013 bp, 23 predicted proteins | sample 9270691 | NCBI WGS metagenome assembly JAEIGA01 (sample SAMN17057246, study PRJNA624740) | gut metagenome | biome: biome; isolation source: fecal sample | host: Bos grunniens | place: China: Xizang | collected 2019
AAAAAGTATGGAGGAAACTAATCATGGGAAAATTTAATAAGAATGGTAGCAAGGAAGTTCCTGAACTGAATACCTCGTCACTCCCTGACTTGATTTTCAGTATTCTGTTCTTCTTCATGATGGTAACCTCTATGCGTGAGGTAACACTCAAGGTTGAATTCCAAACACCAAAGGGTACTGAGATTGAGAAACTCGAGAAAAAATCGTTGGTTTCATACGTATACATTGGTAAGCCTACAAAGGAGTTCCGCTCTAAGATGGGTACTGGTACACGTATTCAGCTTAACGATGATTTTGCAGAGGTAGATGCAATCGGTGAATATATTTATCAAGAGCGTGAATCAATGAGTGAGCGTGATAAGCCTTTCATGAAAGTGTCTTTGAAAATAGACCAAGATACTCAGATGGGTATCGTGACCGACGTGAAGATGGCGTTGCGTGAAGCATGGGCGCTTAACATCGTGTATTCTGCAGGAAAACGTCAGTAATTATATTACAGACACTATATAAAAAGCGGGTGTAAAAACCCGCTTTTTTCATCAAAGAAAATAGGAATGTCATAAAGAACTTTGTGCTCAATGACTCAAAATTATAAAGATTATGGGATACTCTCAACTTGACGAACTTGATATCCAAATACTCAAAATGGTTGCAAATAATGCTCGCATCCCTTACCTCGAGGTTGCACGTGAATGTAATGTGTCGGGCGCTGCTATTCATCAGCGTATGCAGAAGATGATTAATCAGGGTGTTATTAGTGGATCAGAGTTTCGTATAGATCCTTTCAAAATAGGTCTTGAGACATGTGCTTACATAGGTCTTTATCTCAAAGATACTTCAGATTTTGATCGTGTAGTAGAGGCACTTATGCAAATCCCCGAAGTCGTAGAGTGTCATTATACTACAGGTAAATACGATCTTTTCATAAAGATGTACGTTAAAGATAATTCATCTCTTAAGAATCTCATTCATGATAAATTGCTTCCTTTGGGTCTCGCTCGTACAGAAACAATGATTTCTTTCAGTGAGGTGTTTAAGCGTCAAATGTCTATACCTAATTACGAAGAATGAAAGGATGATAATCTGAATGTGTTGGGATCTGTTCAGATTTAAGTTCTTACTGAGATGACTATATGTTATTAGTGATATTCATGTCTCAATCTAAAGAATACTTGTGTGTATATTTGCCGCAAGTGTTCTTTTTTCTTCTGTAATAGGAAAATATAAGTATAACTTGTTCTTTCTTAAATTGTAATATGTTTTTTTTGATGAATAAAGTGTTAACTATTTTGATGTTAGAAGATAGAAAATGTTAATACTTGTTATTTTCGTTAAAAACCATGGTGTTATTCTGAATAGCATTCATTTATTTGTATCTTTGCAACGATGAATCGATGATAAATTTAATAGACCATATTGATGGAATATACTATGTATGACACCCTATTGCAGCTTCCTTTATTCCAAGGTATGAGTAAGATTGATCTTACCCGTATTTTGGAGAAGGTGCAATTTCATTTTTTGAAATTTGCGGATAAGGAGGTGATATGCCGTCAAGGTGATCGATGTGATAAACTGGTGTTTTTGCTCAGCGGAAATCTTGTGAGTGAGACAGTAGCTCCTTGTGGATTGTTTACGATGGAGGAAACATTGCCCCATCCTTCTATGGTGGAACTGTATTCGCTTTTTGGTGCAGATGCAACCTTTAAAGCGACATATAGTGCGAATGGTGAGGTCGCCATGTTGATGATAGATAAGAACTATTTGTTCAAATTGTTGGATTTTAATATGGTGTTTCGCATCAATTTCTATAACCTTGTTTGTAATCGTGTACAGAAACAACATGAAAAGTTGTGGAGCATTGCTCCTGCAGGACTCGAAGGGAGACTTATTCATTTTGTCCGTAGTTTGTGTACTATTCCACGAGGTTGTAAAATGTTTCGAATAAGGATGGAGGATTTGGCAAGTTTGCTCGATGATACAAGATTGAATGTTTCGAATATTCTTAATGCTTGGCAGGATAAAGGTTGGGTGGAAATTCATCGCAAGGCATTTGTGATACATGATTTGGCAGAACTAAATACCTAACGGGGCAATGTTAATGAATTATGAATGGAGAATTGAGGTCACAGATGAGTGATTTTCAATTCTCCATTCTCTTTTTTCGATTATTTATATTAACTTCGCGACTTGAATTACCTTATTAGATATGAAACAGAATAAAATGAACAGAACAAAGTTTTCCCTATGTGTATTAGCACTTGTGGGAGCTACACTAAACCTCTCTTCTTGTATGGATAAAAAGAACAGTAACCCATTCTTTAATGAGTATAAAACTCCTCATGCTACGGCTCCTTTCAATAAGATTAAGATAGAACACTATGAGCCTGCTTTGATGGAGGGTATAAAACAGCATGAAGCTGAAGTAAATGCTATCATTAATAATATAGAAGCACCAACGTTTGAAAATACAATTGTTGCGTTGGACTATGCAGGTTCAATGCTTGATCGTGTCACAACCGTTTTCTTTAACCTCAATAGTGCTGAGACCTCTGATGAGATGCAGGCTTTGGCTCAGAAGTTGTCTCCTATATTGACAGAGCATTCAAACAATATCTCACTTAATGAAAAACTCTTTGCTCGTGTGAAAGCTGTGTATGAGAACGCTGATAGAAGCAAACTTAGTACTGAGCAGCAACGTCTGTTACAAAAGAGCTATGATAGCTTTGCTCGTAGTGGTGCTAATTTGAGTGAAGAGGACAAGGCTAGGTATCGTGAGCTTACAACTGAGTTGAGTAAGACAACATTGGCATTTAGCCAAAATATGTTGAAGGCAACTAATAGCTATGCGCTGAATATCACTGATAGCGCTCGATTGAAAGGGATGCCAGAGTCAGCTCTTGAGGCTGCAGCTCAAACTGCAAAAGAGAAGGGTCAAGAAGGTTGGACATTCACATTGCATGCTCCCAGTTATGGCCCTCTGATGATGTATTGTGAAGATCGAGAACTTCGTCGTGAACTCTATATGGCATTCAATACACAGAATGTTCAAGACAACGAGAACAATAACGAGGAGTATGTAAAGACTATTGTAAACCTACGTCTTGCTATTGCCCAACTTTTGGGCTATGAAAGTCATGCCGACTATGTTCTGGAAAACCGTATGGCCGAGAATGCTGCCAATGTGAATCAATTGCTCGATCAATTGCTCACAGCATATCTACCTGCAGCAAAAGAAGAGGTTAATGCTGTGCAAGAGATGGCAGCAAGTATCGAAGGTGAAGATTTTGAACTGATGCCTTGGGACTGGTCGTTCTACTCTGAAAAGTTGCGTAGCGCAAAGTATAGTCTTAACGATGAGATGGTGCGTCCCTATTTCAAGTTAGAGAATGTTACTGAGGGTGTGTTTGGTCTTGCTACACGTCTTTATGGTATTACTTTCGTAGAGAATAAGAAGATCCCTGTATTCCATCCCGATGTGAAAGCGTATGACGTGCTTGATAAGGATGGTAGCTACTTGGCTGTGCTTTATACAGACTTTTTCCCCCGTGCAGGCAAGCGCTCAGGAGCATGGATGACCAACTTTAAGGAACAGTATAAAAAAGATGGAGAAGATAGTCGTCCCCATGTATCTATTACAATGAACTTCACTAAGCCTACAGAAAGTAAACCTGCATTGCTTACTCAAGATGAGGTAGAGACCTTCCTCCATGAGTTTGGTCATGCTTTGCACGGCATCTTTGCTGCTACCACATATCCTTCTATGGGTGGTACTAACGTATACCGTGACTTTGTAGAGCTTCCCTCACAGATTATGGAGAATTTCTTGCCCAAGAAGGAGTTTCTCGCTACTTTCGCTTATCATTATAAAACTGGTGAACTCATTCCTGACGAGCTTATCGAACGCATTGTGCGTGCACAGAACTATAATGCAGCATACGCTTGCATCCGTCAGCTTAGCTTCGGTTTGCTTGATATGGCATGGTATTCACGTACTACTCCTTTCGACGGTGATGTGAAGGCTTACGAGCGGGAAGCATGGGCGCCCACACAACTATTGCCTATTGTTGAGGGAACCAATATGACTACTCGTTTCGGACATATCATGTCTGGCGGCTACTCTGCAGGTTACTATAGCTACAAGTGGTCTGAAATGCTCGATGCTGATGCCTTCGCCCTCTTCGACGAGAAGGGTATCTATAATGAAGCGGTAGCTACAGCATTCCGTCGACATATTCTTGAGAAGGGTAGCTCAGAGCATCCTAAGGTATTATATCGTCGTTTCCGTGGTCAAGAAGCTACCATAGATGCAATGATGAAACGTGATGGAATTGTTAAGTAATAAATAGACGGTCAATGGCAAATAAAAGCATATCCTTGTTCATAGTGCTATGCCTCGCCTGTTTTGCAGGTTGTGATCGCAGAGATGACCTTGAAGATATCTTCACCGGTAGGGTGTGGCATTTGGCCGGATTCTATCAAACATCTGATTGGAAGAATCCTAATCTGAGTTTCCCCTTGAAGAACGACTACAATAGCCACGATAATCTTTCAGCGTATAATATTTCCTTTTTTACTGATGGAACGGTACTTGTAGCACTGCCTCAAGGGTGTCAGCTGACCGCAATGTGGACTGCTGATGGTAATGAGCGTCATCGTACTCTTTCCCTTTCAGAATGGAAGACTATACAGGGAGATCCTACTATGCTTACAGGATATGGCAAACAGATGTATGATAACTTAAAGCGTGTCGCATACTATCAGGGCAATACGTACTACATACAGTTGTTTGATGATAGCAAGAGATATTTTATGCAATTTGCCGATCTCTCAAAATACAATTGATATGACTGAAACAGAAAATAAGACTTTAAACTTTGACCGACGTTACATGCGTATGGCTACTGTTTGGGCTGAGAATTCATATTGCGAACGTCGCAAGGTGGGTGCCCTCGTTGTAAAAGACAGAATGATTATCTCTGACGGATACAATGGAACACCCGCAGGATTTGAGAATATTTGCGAGGATGAGAACAATGTGACTAAGCCTTATGTTTTGCATGCCGAGGCTAATGCTATCACCAAGATTGCCCGTTCAAATAACAACAGTGAAGGAGCTACACTTTATGTGACAGCATCACCTTGTATTGAGTGTGCCAAACTCATTATACAGGCAGGCATCAAGCGTGTGGTATATGGTGAGAAATATCGCCTTACCGATGGTATTGACCTGCTCGAACGCGCAGGCATCACTGTTGAATATTTACCCATTAACGAATGATACGCAATACATATAGCAAACTTTTTCTTGCCGTAGTACTAATGGCAACAACCTTAGTGAGTTGCCATTACGAGAGACCTCTGAATGCAGATAATAAGATTGATGCCTTGTTGCGCATTATTGAACAGAAGTATGTCGACACGGTTGATATAGACAATCTCGTAGAACAGACTCTACCTAAGGTGCTTGCGGAACTTGACCCCCATTCGGTATATATTCCGGCAAAGGATGTAGAGGAATCAAATCAAGAATTGAAAGGAAGCTTTAGTGGTATCGGTATACAGTTTATGATTCAGGCCGATACTATCTATGTGAGCAATGTTATTCCTGGAGGTCCTTCAGAGAAGGTCGGTCTTATGGCTGGTGACCGCATTATTACCATTGATGATTCGCTCTATGTGGGCAAAGTGGTCAATAATAGTGGAGCAATGAAGCGCCTTAAAGGTCCCAAAGGCAGTGAGGTTCGTTTAGGTATTAAACGACACGGAGAGTCTGAACTTTTGTCCTTTACCATCGTACGTGGCAATATTCCTGTCAAGAGTATTGATGCCAGCTACCTCATTGATGGTCGTTGGTGCTATATGAAGATAAATAAATTTGGTGAAACTACCTATCCCGAGATGCTTATAGCTTTGGCACAAGGTTTACAAAAGGGTACCGAGGGTGTCATCGTTGATCTTCGTGGGAATACTGGTGGTTATATGGGAGCTGCTATTCAGATGGTTAATGAATTCCTCCCTAAAGGAGAGATGATAGTTTATACTGAAGGTGAGAATACACCCCGTTATGAAGAGTTTGCCAATGGTGGAGGAAGTTGTCAGAAACTCCCTATCGTAGTACTTACTGATGAAACTTCGGCTTCGGCAAGCGAGATTTTTGCAGGAGCTATACAGGATAATGATCGTGGTACTATTATTGGCCGTCGTACCTTTGGTAAGGGGTTGGTGCAGCAGCCGATTGAGTTTGAAGATGGATCGGCCATACGTCTCACCATAGCTCGTTACTACACACCATCGGGGCGTTGCATACAGAAGCCCTATACGAACGGTAAGGGCGAGGAGTACGAACTTGATCTGCTTAATCGTTACGAACATGGTGAGTTCTTTACCCAGGATAGTATCAAGCAAGACGAAAGCACTGCATATCGTACTAAGAATGGCCGTGTTGTTTATGGCGGTGGAGGTATAATGCCTGATATTTTTGTTCCTCAGGACACTACAGGATACACCTCGTACTATGCTGCTGTAGCCAAACGTCGTCTTTTTACACAGTTCCCCTTTGAGTATACCGACCAGAACCGTCAGAAGCTCGCTGCTTATACTACGATGGAAGACCTTTATGCATATCTTCGTGAACAAGATTTGCTTGAAGAGTTCGTGCAATACGCTTCATCTAAGGGTATTAAACGTCGTAATAATCTCATTCGTCAGTCTCGTGATGTCATGGAAGAGATACTCTACGGCAATGTTATTTACAATATGTTGGGTATGCAGGAATATGTAAAATATCTCAATCTGACAGACCCCGTTGTATTAAAAGCTGTAGAGGTACTCCAAGATGGGACATCAAAGCCTCAAGCACCACAAAAAGAGGAGTAAATAAAGGTAATATTATAGTAGTTGTCCCAAACGTTTTCGTGTTAGTGTACGAAGCGTTTGGGACAATGTTTTTTGTTAAGTTTTCTTTATCTTTCTCTACTTTCTCTACCCCTCCTTGCTTTCTTTTTATTTCCTTAACTCAGCCCTTTGCGACGACTGATGATAACGTAGATAATGACAGGCGCTCCGATGAGGGGCGTAATGGCATTGAGCGGGAGTAGACCATTATCGCCAGGGAGGGTGCTGATGATATTGCATAGTAGGGCGATGGCGCTACCGCATAGTAGGGTTGTAGGAAGCAGTGTGCGATGGTTACCTGTGCCAAGGAGTAGTCGTGCCATGTGGGGAACAGCAAGGCCGATGAAGTTTATAGGGCCACAATAGGCGGTTGTCACAGCTACAAGGAGGCCGGTCGATAGCAGTAATAACAGGCGTGTGCGTCGTATGTGTATGCCTAGATTCTTGGCATAGCGTTCGCCAAGGAGCAGGGCATTGAGGGGCTTGATGAGGCAAACGGCAACGATGAGTCCTGTCGATACGAGGAAAGCAAATAGGGGGAGTTGGTTGCGTGATACGCCTCCAAAGTTTCCCATCCCCCACATCATATAGGATTGTACTCCTTCGGCAGTAGAGAAGAAATTGAGTAATGATACGACCGATGATACCAGATAGCTAAGCATCATGCCGATGATGAGTAGCATAGTGTGGCTACGTAGGTGTGTGGCAAAGAGGATGATTATGGCTGTTACAAGTAATGCCCCTACGAAGGCAGCCCCTACCAGTGCCAATGAACCTCCGATAAAGAGGTTTCCTGCAGGGATGAGACCGCCAAACATCAGTAATACTATGGCTGCTCCAAGACCTGCACCGGAGTTTATACCGAGAATGTCAGGACCGGCAAGAGGATTGCTGAAGGCGGTTTGTAGCATGAGACCTGACACCGAGAGCGCTGCTCCCGTGAGTAGGGCAGTGATGGCTTGGGGTAGTCGCGATTCGAGGATAATATAGGTCCATGCAGCCTTCTCGCCCTCACCTCCAAAGAGGATATTGAACACATCCCCTACAGGAATATCTACCGAACCACAAAGGAGGTTGGCAATAAAGAAGAGTATGATGATAGGTATAAGTAGGTATTTCATGTGCGTGACGGGTTATAGCTTATGAAAGTATCTGAGTGTATCGTTAGGCAATAGTTCGGGATGTAGTATTTGGATGTAGTCCCTCAACAAACGTTCGGGATGGAAGGGAGTCTCTTCGTAAAAAATGAGTTCGGCCGTATTACAACCATAAACCTCGCCACTTTGGTAAGCACCGAAGAGGGTATAGGGTTGGTAGGTGGCTGCCAGATGGGAACGACTCATTCGTTTTTTGTTATTGTAGCGTATGAGCCAAGTGTGAGCCGATTCGCCACGTTCAAGCACGGTTTCGAAGGCCAAAGGTACTGAACCACTTTTGGAGTTGTCTGCAAAGATATAGCATCCTCCGGCATCATCCACAAGTTGGGCCATGGTGCTTCGTCCTCCAGGAACATACCATGCCGAACCGTTTTGGGTGTCGAATAGTACCGTTGGGCGACTCTCTTCAGTAATACTGTCGGTAAGGGCCTTGAGTCTCAGATATTCGCGCTCTACGGTAGCAAAGAGTGAATCCGCTTCGCGTCCTTTACCAAAAAGTCGGCCATAGAGACGCATCCATTCGGCACGTCCCAAAGCAGAGGTCTCCATGTAGTCGGCACATTGAATGATGGGTATGCCCAAACTCTCAAGATTACCATAGGTGGAGGCATTCTCATAGGGAGAGAGCAATATGGCGTCAGGAGTAAGGTTTATGAGTTGTTCGCGATCAGGAGTCATCGCGCTACCGATATCTTGGATTTCTCCTTCGTTGAGAGTTTGTAGTAGTCGTGGATTGGCAATATACTCGGTTTCACAAATACCCGCAATGGCATTGATGCAACCTAATTCTTCGATAAGGCTACTATGAGTGGTGGTGAATATGGCACTTCGTTTGAAGGGCGTTAAAACATTCTGCTTCAGCGATGGGACGTTCTCACTTTCATTCTCGTTTTTATTAATGTAGAATGTCTGCAAAAGCTTTCCCTCATTCCATGGATTGTGTATCTGTACTTCGGTATAGCCTACGTGTTCTATGAGGGTGAGGTAACGGGCATGATGCATGTGCAAGGTGTCAGTATCTGTCGGGATACCGCTTGGACGATTTTGACATCCTGCAAGTAATGCCATGAGTAAGAATATGAGGTACTTCATTAGACGTTGCGATATGTGATTGTGATATTGGTGATTAAATTTCCCATCTCAAGGTCGCTCTAAACTGACGTCCCGGCATGGGATAATATTGTATGATTTGGTATTGCACATTGGTGAGGTTTAAGGCTTCGGCTTGTACCGTGAGGCGTGTGGCGCCCATGTCGAAGGAGTGTGAGAGGGTTAGCGTATGGTCAGTATATCCCGCAATACGGTATCGGAGTGACTGTTCCGACATACTGTAGCGCTCGCTTACGAGCAGCACAGAATAACCGATGTTTGCCCATGGTGTTGTCAGTAATAAACGGACACTTCCGCTATGCACGGGAGTGTAGGGTAGTTGTATTCCATAGCTCTGGGCTGTAGGGTCGGTCACATCGAGGGCTCGGGTAAGCGTGTAGCTGAGAGAACCGTTAAGTTCGATGTTTCTGCTCAGTGGAGTGGAACCCACGAGTGTGGCATCAAGTCCTGTGATATGTACTCTACCATAATTAGCCATCTTCCATACATATGTCGAGGGAAAGGCCACAATCTTGTCCGTCACATCATTATAGTAACCATCAATTGTCAGCCTTAGATTGCTTAGCCAAGGCATAGTAGGTGCTTGCCATGTGATGCCGAGGTTATACTCGCGAGCTCGCTCGGGACGCAGATCCTTGTTCCCGCTACGGAAGTAGTATAGGTCATTGAAGGTTGGCATGCGGAAAGTGTGCTTGTACATCATGCGCACGTATAAATCCTCGTTTTCAAAGGGACGTAACGAGGTGCTCATGGTAGGAGTTAGTTCTTTCGTTGATAATTGACTGTTGACGATTGATAATTCATCTTTTTCGTAGTACTCTGATATCATGGAACCCAACAATATTCCCCGAATATTCACCCTTTGGCAACGATATTGGGCTTGTAGTGCCGTGAGTGAGGTGTATCGTATGGGGTCTGGACACGAGGGTAGGTTGCTTGTGAGGCTATTGATGAAGCCATCCTGAGCAATCGAAAGTTGCCAGCTTGTGGTAGGGCGATAGAGTAGGGTTGCTTGGGCATAATACTCATGCTGTAGGTTCTCGTCCGTTTGATGTCCACCCTCATATTTTACATTAGTGTCAGTATAACGATCATATCCGTAGGTGTATTTCCCCGATGTCCGTAACTGCCAACGATGATTCCATGCCTTGGTGTAGCGCATTTGGACAAAGATGTTGCGGTCGGTCAATCGTTCAGTGCTATTGTTGTTGTAGAGGATGATGGCTCCTGGTAAGCCACGTTCCGAGGTGTAAGTATAGAACTTGGTGTTAAGGGTACTGCCATCGGTTAGTGTGTGGCTCAATCCCCACTCGCCCAACAGTTGTGTTACGTCCGTATTCGTACGTCTTTCGGTTGTCACCTGAGTGCCGTTTACCAATGTGTAAGGGTAACGCCCGTGGGCAGTCGATAGGTTTAGGGAAAGGTTTGTCGATGTACGCTCACTTAGCTTGTGTGCATAGTCGAGGGTAGGGTTGATATATCCGAATGAGCCTCCTGTGAGGACCGCTTCCATACTATATCCTTTGTCGCCCCACTCGGGGTTCCTGCTACTGAGGTTTACAAGGCTGCCCGATGCCAAGGCGCGTGCGGTAGCTATGAGGTCGTCTGGCTGCCCCACGTGTAGCGTCACTCCATTGAGGCTGTTAGCAGTAAATCGTCCTAAATCAATTTGTCCTGCTTGGCAGTTACCCACTACTACGTCGTCGTAGCTCACTGCCGTATGTGTAGCTCCGAGTCCACGTACCGACACCGTCTTTAGTCCCCCGATGCCCCCATAATCCTTTACATTTGTTCCGGCAAAGTAGCGTACCGCATCTGCAGCATTACGAGCGGCAATACCGGTGAGTGCCGATCGTTGCATGCTTTGTGTCGGTGTGGTGGCAGACACTTCGCGCGATAGCTTGCATGCCTTTACCTCAATTTCTTCGATGACCTGCACGGATGTGTGTGTAGAGTCCTCTACTCCAGCCTGTACGGGGAGCCACACGTATAAAGCCATCAATCCTGCAATAGCAGTTCGTCTTGTTTTATTCACACTATATACAATGAATAAACCTAAAATCGCCAAGCCTCTTTCCTCGAGAGGGTCAGGGCGTAATCATACACTCTCATAGTTTTGCAGGTCTTCTGACTCGCTCCAGCTGTTCGCCTTCCCACCTTCGATATAAGGCAGTGGCAAGTATGGATTGAACAGCACTTTTTTCGAGCACACAGCAGCGGGACTGTTCGGGATTCTCACCCGATTCCCTTTTCATCCTATCCTTAAATCAAGACTTCGGAACAAAACTGGTACAAATTTAGTGCAAGGTGAGCGAAAACGCAAATTTATTTATGGTTTTCCGAACCGCAGCCTAAATTCAAGCAACAAAGCTGCTTAAAAGTACGAATAAGCAAGCGAACCTCCAAAACTTGTATATACTTTATCCGCGGGATGTAGTGATTACAATCTCGTGGGAAGCATAACCGTAACCAACGTAAAATCCTTGAAAAAGAAATTTTTTGATTTGTAGTATCAAATATTCTCTGTATTTTCGCAAAGTGATAACTCGTGAAAAATTTGCGAATTTTATTTTATGAAACTACTCTTGCTGATATTCTGCTTGTTGAGTAATCCTTCTGTGGATGTGCTCTCTGAGGCAAAGTCATTTCTTGGGATACCCTATGTGGCTGGCACATTGGAGGTAGAGGGCGAGGAGAGATTGGTGGTTAATACCAATGAACTTGATTGTACCACTTTTGTAGAGTTGTCGGTAGCTCGATGGCTTGCCCTGCAAAGCGATAGTATTAGTTTCGAGAAGCAGGTGCAGAAGTTGCGTTATCGGGATGGGGTGGTTGATGGTTATCTGTCGCGACTTCATTATTTTACGGATTGGATAGCAGAGAACGCACATCGAGGAGTGTGGCATGAGGTGATGCCCGAGGAGGGGGAGTACTTTTGGCAATGTGATACGCTCACGCTCTCGTTCATGAGCAAGCATCCGCAGAGTTATCCCTATTTGAAGGTGAATGAGTGGGCGGTAGATTCGATAAGGAGTATTGAGGAGAGGTATGCTGATGTCCCCATATGTTATATAGGAAAGGAATATCTTAATTTGCCTCCCGAAAAACTGCCCATCCGAAGCGGAGATATATTGGCACTGGTGACCACTATTGAGGGGCTTGATGTGACTCATCTTGGATTTGCTGTATGGAAGGGGGATAAACTGCATCTGATGCATGCTTCGATGATGCACAAAAAGGTGGTAATCGATGAACGTACATTGTATGATTATCTGCAAGCAAGGCGCTCGTGCCCTGGTGTGAGGGTGGTACGGCTCTCGCAATGATTCTCCGTAGAGAGGCACGAAAAACGAGGGGAATGTTTTTATAGAAAGGAAACTTTGCTTATTTTTGCGAAGAAATACGAATGATATGAATCTACCAATTCCTTTCGAACAATCGATGCGCCAGCTCCTTGGCGAGGGCTATGAGGCTTTTCGTGAGTCCTTGCTTAGTGAGCCTGCGGTAAGTATACGCCTTAATCCCGATAAATGGAGTGGCACGGTCGACTATGAACCTGTGCCTTGGGCTACCGATGGCTATTACTTGCCCGAGCGTCCTCAGTTTACCTTCGACCCTCTCTTGCATGGGGGAGGCTATTATGTACAGGAGGCTTCGTCAATGTTTGTGGAGCAGGCAGTAAAACAACATCTGGGTGAGGCTCGTGTAGCATTGGATCTTTGTGCCGCCCCTGGTGGCAAGAGCACATTGTTACGTTCGCTATTGCCCGATGATTGTGTGCTCGTGTCGAATGAGCCTATGCGTCCTCGTGCTCAAGTGTTGGCTGAGAATATCACGAAGTGGGGACATCCGAGGAGCATTGTCACATCGAACTTCCCTGCCGACTTTACACCCTTAGGACCGTTCTTTGACCTTATCCTGGTGGATGCTCCATGTAGTGGAGAGGGTATGTTTCGAAAGGATGAGGTGGCTGTCAGTGAGTGGAGTCCTGAGAATGTGGAAGTATGTTGGAAGCGTCAACGGGACATCCTCTCAGACATTTGGCCTACATTGCGTGACGGAGGTTTGCTTATTTATAGCACTTGTACCTTCAATACTGCCGAGGATGAGGAGAATGTGCGTTGGGTGGTAGACGAGCTCGGGGCTGAACTATTGCCTATTGATATAGACGGGTCATGGGGCATCACGCAAAGTCTGTTACCCGATGTGCCGAATGCCTATCGTTTCTTGCCTGGACGTACTCGTGGAGAGGGCTTCTTCTTGGCTGCATTGCGCAAAGTGGACAATGCATCTGTGGATGTGGCACAAACAAAGGGTAAGAAAAATAAAAAGAATAAGGATAAACGCCCAGTTGTGGCTGTCCCTGCCGAATGTAAACGATGGCTTGTCGATGGAGGAGCCTATCAATATAAGGTGGTGGGAACCGAAGTCTTGGCAATACCTGTCGATATAGAACCGGTACAAACGGCATTAAACGAGTGTCTGTATCTGCTAAAATCTGGCATCACATTGGCCGAGCTAAAGGGACGGGATGCTATTCCCTCCCATGAACTAGCTATGAGTACAGTACTTAATAGGGAAATATTTCCAACCTATGAGTTAACCTATGATGAGGCGTTGCGCTATCTGCATAAGGAGGCTGTCGTATTGTCGTCAGACGTAGCACGTGGTTTCGTTATTGTCACCTACCGAGGTGTCCCCTTGGGGTTTGTTAAGAACTTGGGTAATCGTGCCAATAATCTCTATCCCAATGAGTGGCGTATCCGTAGTGGTCATTTCCCTGAGAATGAGGTAAAGGTAATTTAATCGCATACACAACTTAAAATATATCACGATGAAAACATTGCAATGGAAAAAAATGCTTCTTGGTGTTGCTACAGTAGCTACCATGGGAGCTTGTGTACCTAAGAATGTGCCGGTAGAAACTGGAACTTTTACTCCTGATTGGAAGAGTCTGAATGCATGGGAATGTCCCGAATGGTTCAAAGATGCAAAGTTTGGTATTTGGGCACACTGGGGACCTCAATGTCAGCCTATGGGTGGCGACTGGTATGCTCGCCACATGTATTACGATGGACATTGGCAGAATAATTGGCACAAGGAACATTTTGGAGATCCTGCAGAATATGGTTTCAAAGAGGTGATACGAGACTGGAAGGCCGAGCGTTGGCAACCCGACTCATTGGTGGCTCTCTATAAGAGTGTTGGAGCCCGGTACTTCTTTACTCTTGGTCAACATCATGATAATTTCGACCTGTGGGATAGCCCCTATCAGGAATGGAACTCGGTAAACCTTGGCCCTAAACGAGACATCATTAAGGAGTGGTCTGATGCTTGTAAGAAGTATGGTTTGCCTATTGGTATAAGCATGCATGGTAGCCACACATGGACATGGATGGAGAGAGCACAAGCTTATGATGGTAACCTCACTAAGGCCGATGGTAAAGGCAAGTGGTGGGAAGGTTATGACCCTCAAGAACTATATGCACAATGCCATGAACCCAGTAAGGGTTGGGAAAATGAGGGTAGCATACATGCTCAGTGGGGCTGGGGCAATGGGGCTTCACTTCCCTCGGAGGAGTTCAAACAGAAGTTCCAAAATCGAGTGCTGCAATGTATAAATGCTTATCGTCCCGATATGCTCTACTTTGATGATACGGTACTTCCTTTCTACGGATGTGATGACCAGATAGGATTAAATATCCTTGCTCACTATTACAATCGTAGTGCCAAGCAGAATGGTGGTCAGCAACGTGTAGTGGCGATGGGTAAGATCTTGGAAGATCGCCATAAGGATGCTATGTTGTGGGATGTGGAACGTGGAGTGCCCGATCGCGTGCAGAAAGATTACTGGCAGACCTGTACCTGTATAGGAGGTTGGCACTATAGCCTTAACGACTATCGTAATGGTTGGTATAAGAGCGCTATGCAAGTAATATCAATGTTGGTGGATATTGTAAGCAAAAACGGAAACTTGTTGCTTAGTGTACCTATGCGTGGTGATGGTAGTATCGACGAGAAGGAGATGGCAGTTCTTCAGGATATCAAGGCTTGGATGGATGTTAATGGCAGTTCGATCTATGGTACTCGCCCTTGGAAGACCTTTGGAGAAGGACCTACTGCCGAGAGTGCACGCCCATTGCATGCGCAAGGATTTAATGAGAATAACAACTATTCTTCGGCCGATGTGCGTTTTGTACAACGTGCTGATACCGTATTCGCTACCATCATGCGTTGGCCTGAGGAACGTGCCTATACTCTCAAGTCATTCGGAGCCTCTTCAGACTACTATAGTGGAGATGTCAAAGGAGTAGAACTTCTCGGTCATGGGGCGCTGCCTTTTGAAAATACGACTGAAGGACTTGTTGTTAATCTTCCCGCAGAGAATACCAATGAGATTGCTCCTGTATTGTCTATAACATTTTAAGTCATAACAATCGGAAAACAAGTAGCTTTAGGGCTGCTTGTTTTTTTTATTGCAACAAAATTGCACTATAAAAAGAAGGAAGTGCATACGGATGTATTTTTTCTGTGTAAAAGCAGAATAAAATATTGTATATATTTCTTAAATAAAAATAAATCCCTACCTTTGACCCGAATAAAAATGCACATTTACGTAGCCGAAAAGGCAAAAAAGTTTAGTTATGTCAGAAAATAATGGAAAATTCAAGCGTTCGATGCGCCCCCTTGATGTGTGGGCACTTGCATTGGGTGCCATTATCGGATGGGGATGTTTCGTGCTTCCAGGCAATGCATTCCTTCCGAAGGCTGGTCCTGCAGGAACAGCATTGGGTATGCTCATTGGAGCAGCAATGATTATAGTGATTGCATTGAGTTACGGTTACCTTATCCGCAAGTTTCCTGTCAGTGGAGGTGAGTTTATCTACACTAAAGAGGCTATAGGCAAGCGTAATGCTTTTGTCTGTGGTTGGGGTATGATATTGGCTTATTGGAGCCTTATTCCGCTCAATGCTACGGCACTTGCTTTGATAAGCCGTTACTTGTTCCCCGGTATTGTGCAACGTGGATTGCTCTATCAGGTTGCAGGTTGGGATGTATATGCAGGTGAAGTAGTATTGGCTTCGGCCTTTATCATCTTTATGGCGTTCATTAATATTAAAGGTATCAAGCAGGCTGCATGGTTGCAGACAGCTATCTCGCTCACTCTTGTGGGATGTATCTGCTTGATTACATTCTTGGTAATGGGTAAGGCTGATTGGAGTAACCTTGCTCCAGGCTTCCCCGAAGGTGTCAATTGGTGGAGTGGTGTGTTCAGTATTGTTGCTATGGCACCTTGGGCCTTTATTGGTTTCGATTGTATACCGCAGAGTGCGGAGGAGTATAACTTCAATCATAAGAAATCGACCAAGATAATGATATTGGCTATTCTCATTGCAGCACTACTCTATGTGGCAATGTGTACCGTAACGGCTACAGGTCTTATGCCTTGGCAGGAGTTGCTTGCTAGTGGACAGAACTGGGCAACCGGCTATGTGGTGCGCAATACATTTGGCCTCTTCGGACTTATTTTCCTTGGTATTGCAATGTTCTGTGCCGTGGTTTCTGGTATGAATGCCTTTTACATCTCTACTTCTCGTTTGATGTATGCTATGGCTGATGAAGGTAGCTTGCCTGCTTTCTTTAAGCAGTTGTCTCCTAAGCACGGTACACCTCGTAATGCTATCCTCTTCGTGATGGTAGCAAGTCTGTTCGCTCCTTGGTTTGGTCGTGAGATTTTGTTGTGGATTGTCGATATGACCAGCGTTGGTGCTGCTATCGTATTTGCCTATACAACAGGATCTGCAGCTATTATGGCTCGCAAGGTGGGTGATACACGACAGGTGTGGACTGGAATCGTCGGTTGTGTGTTCTCGCTCTTCTTCCTTTCGTTGCTTATCATTCCTGGTATGCCCGGTTATCTCTCGTTGCAGAGCCGTGTGATACTTCTGGTATGGATAGCTGTCGGTTTTGCTTTTTACTGGATGATACGTAAGAACTATGGAGAAATTCAAAGAAAGAGAAAGTTATCTCCTCGATTTAAATAAGGTTTTAGGGCAGAAGTTACGCAAGAAATTGCCTCGCTTCGCAATCAATTTCCTAAAACGTCGTCTTCATGTAAAGGAGGTCAATGAGGCTATCATGCAGGCTAACCCCTATTGTGGTGTTGGTTTCTTTGATGAGGCTCTCAAGTATCTCAATATCACTTATCGCGTTCGTGGTGAAGAGCACCTGGATGCAAGCAAACGATATGTATTTGTTTGTAACCATCCCCTTGGAGGTCCCGAGGCGTTAATCATCGGTTCTATTTTTCATCGTCTCTATGGGGAGGGATTCAATGTACCCGTGACACCAATCATGGCGCACTTGAAGCCTTTGGCAGAGTTCTTTACTCCCGTAAATAACCTTTCCTCAAAGCAAAGTCGTGACCTTGGACAACGTATTGCCGATATGTTTACCTCTGATAAACAGGTCTTGGTGTTTCCTGCAGGTCTTTGCGCTCGTGAGATTAAAGGAAAGGTTACCGAGATGCCTTGGAAGAAGATGTTTGTCACTCAAGCCCGTCGATATGAGCGTGATGTGGTACCTGTGCACATCTCTGGTCATAACTCGAGATGGTATTTCTTCCTATGCAAACTCAGCAAGTTCCTTGGTCTAAAGATAAATATAGGAATGCTTTACCTTGTAGACGAACTCTTCAAACAACGTGGAAATGAATTCGTAATAACCTTTGGTGAGCCCGTATCCTATACAATGTTTGATAAATCAAAGACAGACCGTCAGTGGGCTGCTGAGATGCAAGAACGCGTGAAGGCTTTGTCTGAAGGTAATGGCTGTGTGCCTAATATGTAAATAATAAATAAGAATATGCTTCCCCCTATTATCCCTCCAGTAGATGTAGAGCTTCTTAAGAGTGAGCTCAACGATAACACTTTTCTTCGTACAACTAATCGCGGAGACAATGAAATATATGTCGTAAATAATGAGACTGCTCCTAACGTGTTGCGTGAGATAGGTCGCTTGCGTGAGGTCTCGTTCCGTGCTGTTGGTGGAGGAAGCGGTACCGAGTGTGATCTCGACCACTTTGATCTTGATGATAAGGCTTGCTTCCAGCTGATCGTATGGAATCCCGATGCTGATGAGATTATTGGTGGCTATCGATTTACTCGTTGGAAAATGGCCTCGTTCCATGAGAATGGTCAGCCCTATGTGAATACCGAACATCTCTTTGATTTCTCTCAGAAGTTCATCGAAAATGAGTTTCCTCATTGTATAGAGATGGCTCGTGCTTTCGTGCAGCCCAAGTATCAATCTGCAGCAGGAGGTCGTAAGGCGCTCTTTGCCCTTGATAACCTGTGGGATGGTATCGGTGGTCTTATAGCTACAGACCCCACTGTGAAATATCTATCAGGTAAGGTGACAATCTATAGCACCAGTCCCGAAATGAGTCGTAAGGCTATGGTCTACTATCTTGATATGAGTTTTGGCGATCGCGAAGGTCTTATCACTTCTAAGAATCCCGAGACTTGTACTCCTGAACAGGCAGCCTTCTTTAAGGAGATGTTTACTGGTGCTGACTATAAGGAGAACTATGCTATTCTCAATAACTATGTTAAGTCTTTGGGTGATACCATTCCTCCGTTTATTCACCTTTACATTGGTCTCTCACCCACGATGAAGACCTTTGGAACGACCTTTGACCCTGACTTTGGCGATTGCTACGATACAGCAATGATGATTACTGCCAAGGATATCTACCCAGATAAGTATAACCGTTATATGGGATCGTACGAGAAATGTAAAGAACGTAAGAGATAATACGTTTTTACCAGTATAAAATAAATCGGAATGTATGCATTTGCGTGTTACATTCCGATTCTTTTGTTAGTGAATAATATGTATTCTTATTTTATTGATTCGTTTATTTGTTCAATATATCCTAAGAGCTCAGCACGACCCATACCCTTTTCTGAGGATGTTACAAAGTGAGGAGGGAGCTCTTCCCATTGCTCTGATAGTTTTGCAAGATATCGCTCCACATGTTCGCGTTGACGCTGTGTTCCTAATTTATCAGCTTTGGTGAATACGATAGAGAAAGGTACTCCATTCTCGCCCAGCCATTCAATGAACTCCAAATCAATGGCCAATGGCTCGTGCCGTATGTCAATAAGCACGAAGAGGTTTGTCATTTGCTCGCGCTCCAAGATGTAACTCTCGATAATTTGTGTGAGCTTGTCTTTAGCTTTCTTTCCTCGTTGTGCATATCCATATCCGGGAAGGTCTACCAAATACCAAGCGTCATTGATGATAAAGTGGTTGATAAGCATTGTCTTGCCTGGTGTAGCTGATGTCATAGCCAACTTAGGCTTGCGTGTAAGCATATTTATAAGGCTTGACTTTCCCACATTTGATCTTCCAATGAAGGCATACTCGGGCTTCCCGTCTTGTGGACAGCGGTCTATACGAGTATTACTAATGACAAATTTTGCGCTTTTTATCTCCACGTTTGTGTATATTGCTGATTTATTATATTTGCAAAAGTAGCAATAATTCGCCAAATAGAGAAATTTTTCTTTTTTTGTGACAGTAAAAGAGGAATAAGGTTAATTATTGGCTGTAGATAATGGTAGATTGATTTTAAATGATTAATTTTGTCCCGTTTTACGAAATCTAATCAGGATTTATGGCTTATATTAGTGACGACAGACGCAAGGTGACAACTCACCGATTGGCAGAGATGAAGGCGAGAGGAGAGAAGATTTCGATGCTCACCTCGTATGACTATACGATGGCATCACTTGTTGATGGTGCAGGAGTAGATGTGATTCTTGTAGGAGATTCGGCCTCAAATGTAATGGCAGGTAATATGACTACACTTCCTATTACACTTGAACAGATGATATATCATGGTAAGTCGGTAGTCAAGGCTGTAAAGCGTGCATTGGTAGTGGTTGATATGCCCTTCGGAACTTATCAGGCAAGTGATATTGATGCCGTAAACAATGCGATACAGATAATGAAAATTACGCATGCCGATGCGTTGAAACTTGAGGGAGGTGAGGAGATATTACCTTCGGTACGACGGATATTGGCTGCTGGTATCCCTGTAATGGGCCATTTAGGATTAATGCCACAATCAATAAATAAGTTTGGAACCTATGCCGTAAGAGCCAAGGGTGAAGAAGAGGCTGAAAAGTTGATACGTGATGCTCATTTGTTGGAGGAGGCAGGATGTTTTGCTATCGTGCTGGAGAAAATTCCAGCAGAATTGGCGAGCCGTGTGGCTGAGGAGCTAACTATTCCTGTTATCGGTATCGGTGCTGGTGGTGGCGTTGATGGACAGGTGTTGGTGGTAAGCGATATGTTGGGTATGACCAATGACTTTAGTCCACGTTTCTTACGTCGTTATGCTGACCTCTTTACTGTTGTGACAGAGGCTGTTGGACACTATGTGGAGGATGTGAAAAGTGGAGATTTTCCTAACGAGAAGGAGCAATATTGATATACAAGTAGCAATGCAAGATACGACAGAGGGGGCATCAATGGATGTCCCCTCGTTTCATTATGTTACTCATGTCGGCTATTAGCTCTCCATTACATATATACGTTTCACTCGTGTGGAGATACTTGTCATTACCTCATAAGGAATAGTGTCGAGCCAATCGGCAAGTTGTGATATAGAGAGCTGAGGACCAAATATTTCTACACTATCTCCTTCGCGGCAAGGGATGTCGGTAACGTCAATCATGCATACATCCATACATATATTACCAACATATGGGGCTGGGTGTCCGTTCACGATGCAGTATCCGTGACGATTGCCAAGACGACGATTGAGGCCATCGGCATATCCTATGGGAATAGAGGCGATTCGTGAAGGTTGAGTAAGCTCCCCTCGACGGCTGTATCCTACGGTCTCAGTCTCAGGGACATCATGTATCTGTAATATGGTACTTTTGAGTGTCGCAATGGGGTGTATGGGGCGATTGTCTACAGGACTGATACCATATAGGCCAAGTCCAAGGCGTACCATGTCAAAATGATATTGAGGGAAGCGCTCTATACCTGCAGAGTTGCAGATGTGTCGTAGAATTTTGTGACTGAAAGCACTCTGTAGGGTGTCTGCAGCCTGTTGGAAACGTTGTACCTGTAGATGTGTGAAGTCGTCAAACTGAGGGCTATCACTGCCGGCAAAGTGTGAGAATACTGAACGAGGGCTGACCGCACTTTGTCCTTTCAGACGTTCAATGAGACGAGGCATGTCGTTAGGACTAAAACCGAGACGGCTCATGCCTGTGTCAATCTTTAGGTGTATGGGGTAGTGGGTGAAACCTTCGCGTTCGCAAGCTCGTATCATCTCTTCCAACATGCCAAAGCTGTATATCTCGGGCTCCAGGTTGTTGTCAAAGAGAGTGTTGAAGGCTGTTAGCTCAGGGTTCATTACGAGTATATTGGCACTTATTCCAGCCTTTCGTAGTTGTTCGCCTTCATCGGCAACGGCAACTGCAAGATAATCGACACGATGGTCTTGTAGAGTTTTGGCTATTTCGTAGAATCCTGCTCCATAAGCAAAGGCCTTTACCATACAAACAGTCTTGACGGTTGGATGCATGAGGTTGCGGTAGTGATTAAGATTGTCTACCATAGCGCTGAGGTCTATCTCAAGTGTCGTCTCATGTACTTTGAGAGTAAGATATTCTGCGATGCGCTCAAACCCGAAACTGCGAGATCCCTTAACGAGTACAAGTGAACGGCTCATTTGACGCAATTCGTCAGAACGTAAAAACTCTTCAGTAGTGAGGTAGAAGGATTTGCTAATGTGGAACTCCTCTGATGCTTCTGTAAGTGCGGGACCTATACCGATGATGCGTTCAATACCTCGTGTCTCAATGAGTGAGGCAACAGTTTGATATAGTGTGTGATTCTTTTGTCCTGTTTGCAATAGGTCAGAAAGTATCAGTACGCGTTGACGACCTTCACGTTCAGGACGACGAGCCATAAAGTCCAAGGCTATATCCAATGAAGCTATGTCAGAGTTGTACGAGTCATTGATCAGAGTACATCCATTCTTGCCCTCTTTTACTTCGAGGCGCATGGCTACAGGTTCCAATAGAGGCATGCGTTTAGCTATCTCTTCGGTAGATACTCCCAGATACATGCATGCTCCGAGGCAGTGTAGTGAGTTCTCTATTGAGGCTTCATCATCGAAAGGTATGGTATATGTCCCCTTGAAGCCAAGGTATTGATAATCAATGGTTGTGCTTCCAGTGTTCTTAGTGACGGACGATATAAAGAGGGGCTTGTCAGTGTTGTGTCGAGACCATGCTATTTCACGGGGTGAGTGCAGGGAAAGATTGATACATTGGCAGATTGTTGGGTCATCTCCATTGTAGATTATCACATCAGTATCGCGAAAGAGTGTAAGTTTCTCGCAACATTTCTCTTCGATCGACTCAAAATTTTCTTGATGAGCCCCACCGATATTGGTGAGTATGCCGATATTGGGCGAAATGATAGCTTTGAGACGCTTCATCTCATCGGGTTCGGAAATGCCTGCTTCAATGAGAGCTACCTGAGTAGATTCATTCATTTGCCACACAGAGAGAGGAACGCCTATTTGGGAATTGAAGCTGCGAGGTGAGCGGGTAACGCTATATGTGGGTGCGAGAAGCTGGCTGAGCCATTCTTTCACTACGGTCTTGCCATTGCTGCCAGTGATGCCAACTACGGGAATATTGAAGGCCGCCCGATGTGCTGCACCTAAATGTTGTAGTGCTACAAGTGTGTCTGATACTATAAGAAAGGTCGCATCGGGCATCGCAGCCAACTGTTCTGTTGTAGGGGCAGCTGATACCACATAATGACGTACCCCACGAGTATAGAGTTCTGAAATGTACCTGTGTCCATCTCCATGCTTACTTACGAGAGCAAAAAAGAGGGACTCTTCGGGAAAGCAGAGTGAGCGACTATCTGTGAGCAATGTGGTAATGCTTCCTTCTGCTGACCCTATGATGTGGGCGTTTATTAGGCTGGCTATGTGTGTAATAGCGTATTGCATAGGCATATCTCTCTTTCAACCTCAATGTGAGGAAATTTGTCTTTTAGTTTATTAATGGTAGCAAGGGTTTGTTGGATGAAGCTATGGTATTGTGATGAGTCAGGTCTAAAAGGACGGTGCTCCAAAGCCTTTACAATTTTGTTCCACTGCGTGATGAATGCTTGAGCCTCGGGGGCAACACAATGTTCAACGAAACGCTCCCATACATACTCTACTGCTTGCGACGAGGGGTGAGCCATATCGTCGGCATAAAAACGGTAGTCGCGCAACTCGTCAATAACAATTTCGTAAGCGGGGAAGTAATACAACTTCTCATGAAACTTACGGCATAACTCATCAACAGCCAATAATAGGGTAGATTTGCTCAACTGGTTGCCGTGTAGCGTGTCTTTCAAATGACGTACAGGGCTGACTGTAAGTATTATGCGTAATTGGGGGGTTATGCTCCAGAGACTTTGCAGTAGGGTGGTGTATTCGTTTACAATCTCCTCTATGGTGAGGCGTTGGCGAATGAAGAGGTGCTCGGGCATCTTATGGCAGTTCCCCACAGTATACCCCGTATCACGCAAGCGATATACCCATGCTGTACCCAATGTGATAATTAGTGTGTCGGTCTTGTGGAGTGCCTGTGCTGCTTGCTCCATACTCGTATTGATGAGAGTAAGTGCCTCGCTACTTTCGGGGCACGAAAAAGAGCTGTGATGCATCCATGTGTTCCATCCTTCACTGGGAAAGAGCATAAGGTCTTTTTCTGTAAATGAATGGTGATGGACGAGCATCTTAAGTGCTTGAGCAATAGACAGTGGATTGTAAAGTACCCCAAAAGGGTTTACCTCGGCATTCCATTTCAACTGTTTTAACCGATTCCCAATGTGTGTAGCAAAGCATGACCCCATGACCATCAGTCTATGACTATGGGCGAGCTGCGGTTGCAGAGGTTGTATGTCGGTATGGGTAAGGAGTTGCATACGTTTGCTATTGCTATACGATGTTTGGGTTTTGTAACGCAAAGATACTACAAACGAATGAGAAATATTCTAGTAAACTTGGTATTTTTGTTTGTTTATTTGTATCTTTGCGATAAATTACGAAGATATATTGCACTCGCAGTAAAAATATCCAAGCAAGCTTGATATAATTTCGTTCGTTTATTTGTATCTTTGCGTTGAAACGCGAAGATTTTCTGCACTCGCGGTGAAATATCCAAGCAAGCTTGGTATTATTTCGCTCGTTTGTTTGTATCTTTGCATAATTAATCATTGCAATGATGGATAAAGAATCGTCTAAGAATATATTGAATACGATACAGTCGCCTGCCGATTTACGTAGACTGAAGCTTTCACAGCTACCGCAGGTGTGCGATGAGTTGCGTCAATTTCTTATCAATGAATTGTCTCATAATCCCGGACACTTTGGCTCTACACTCGGTGTTGTAGAACTTACGGTGGCTATGCATTATGTGTTCAATACGCCCAACGATCGTCTGGTGTGGGACGTAGGCCATCAGGCATACGCACATAAAATACTTACAGGTCGTCGCGACCAGTTTCATACCAACCGTAAATTCAAGGGTATAAAGCCCTTCCCCTCTCCCGAAGAAAGCGAGTACGACACCTTTACTTGTGGTCATGCTTCGAATTCTATCTCTGCGGCACTTGGTATGGCTGTTGCTGCAAAGAAGCAGGGTGAAGATAGACGTCGTGTGGTGGCTATCATTGGTGATGGCGCTATGAGTGGGGGACTTGCGTTCGAAGGACTCAATAACGTGTCTGAGAGTGATAACGATATGCTTATTGTCTTGAACGATAATAAGATGTCGATAGACCGTTCGGTAGGTGGATTGAAGAAGTATCTGCTCAATCTTACGACTACGCGTAGCTACAACAGGTGGCGCTACCGTTTTGGACGTGTCCTGGGTAAGTTGGGGCTAATGAATAAAGGTAATCGCGAGCGTTTCATCCGCTTCAACAATAGTGTGAAGAGCCTTCTCACCAAGCAGCAGAACATCTTTGAGGGAATGAATATACGCTACTTCGGCCCCATTGATGGACACGATGTGGTGGAGCTCGTACGTGCTCTCCGTACCATTAAGGATATGCGAGGCCCCAAGATGTTGCATATTCATACCACCAAGGGTAAGGGATTTGCTCCTGCTGAAGAGGTGCCTACCGATTGGCATGCTCCCGGTCTCTTTGATGCTGAGACAGGTGAACGTTTCGAGACCAGTGAGGAGGGAAAGCCCCCTCGTTTCCAAGACGTATTCGGACATACCATATTGGAGCTTGCCCAGCAGAATAAGAAGATTGTGGGTGTCACACCTGCTATGCCTTCAGGATGCTCGCTCAATATCATGATGGAGAAGATGCCTTGTCGTTGCTTCGATGTCGGTATTGCTGAGGGGCATGCTGTGACTTTCTCTGGAGGTATGGCAAAGGATGGGCTTATCCCCTTCTGCAATATTTATTCTTCTTTCTTGCAGCGTGCTTACGATAATATCATACACGATGTCGCCATCAGCAAACTCAATGTGGTGTTCTGTATCGACCGTGGTGGACTTGTGGGCGAAGATGGTGCTACTCATCATGGAGCCTTCGACTTAGCCTTCTTGCGAACTATACCAAACCTCACAATTGCGGCACCTTACGATGAGCACGAGTTGCGTAAACTCATGTATACTGCTCAGATGCCCGATCGTGGTCCTTTTGCGATACGATACCCTCGTGGTCGTGGCAAGTTGGTCGATTGGCGTTGTCCTCTTGAGGAGTTGCCTATTGGAAAGGGACGTAAGTTGAGAGATGGTAATGACATTGCTATACTCAGCATAGGCTCTATCGGTAATCTTGCTGCTGAAGCTGTAGACCGTGTAGCCAAGGAGGGCATTAGTGTGGCCCATTATGATATGCGTTATCTCAAGCCGATTGATGAAGAAATCCTTCACGAGGTTGGCCGCAATTATAAGCGTGTGATTACTTTGGAGAATGGTACCATTGTTGGTGGACTTGGTAGTGCTGTGTTAGAGTTTATGGCAGACAATGGCTATCATCCCACTATCACCCGAATGGGATTGCCCGATGCGTTCATTGAGCATGGCTCTGTTCCTGAGCTCTGTCGTCTCTGCGGAATCGATGTGGAGAGCATTGTAAAGGAGATTGTTAAGGAATGATGGCTTAGTGTCTTTCTACAAACGCTGAATTCTTCGTAACAGAAGACCATAAATAACGAGTCTATGAAAATTATCATTGCAGGTGCTGGGGCTGTAGGTACTCATTTGGCGAAGATGTTATCCGATGAGTTACACGACATCGTGCTCATGGATGCAAGTGAGGAGCGACTGGCAAACCTTGAGTCGAACTTTGACCTTATGACCGTCGTTGCGCGTCCCACTTCTATCAATAGTCTCAAGGATGCTGGTGCAGGCGATGCCGATCTCTTCGTGGCGGTCACTCCTGAGGAGAGTACCAATATAACGTCATGCATATTAGCTCATTCTTTGGGAGCGAAGAAGACCGTAGCACGCATCGATAATTACGAATACTTGCAACCTAAGAACAAGGAGTTCTTTAAGACTCTCGGAGTAGACTCTCTGATTTATCCCGAGATGCTTGCTGCTAAAGAGATTGCCGATGGGCTACATTTGAGTTGGATACGTCAATGGTGGGAGTTCTGTGGAGGAGCACTCGTGATGCTTGGCGTTAAGCTACGCGAAAACGCACTTATTCTTAATACTCCCATCTTTCAGCTTCAGAAGGAGCATCCCTATCATATCGTTACTATCAAGCGTCAAGGGGAAACCATTATCCCGGGTGGCTTCGATGAGCTGCGTGCCGGTGATATCGTTTACTTCATGACGGCAAAGAAGTCGCTACCCTATATACGTCGCATTACGGGCAAGGAGGAGCATGCTACCATACGTAATCTTATCATCATGGGAGGAAGCCGTATCGCTATGCGTGCCACACAGCTTGTCAATGATGCCATGAGCGTTAAGATTATCGAGAACGACCTCAGCCGTTGTCATTGGCTTACCGACCTGGTAGATGAGAATGTGATGATTATCCATGGTGATGGTCGTGACTTTGAGCTGCTTGAAGAGGAGGGTATCTCAGAGGCCGATGCCTTTGTTGCGCTTACCGACAATTCTGAGACAAATATTCTGGCATGCTTATCTGCTAAACGCATGGGCGTATTCAAGACCATTGCCGAGGTCGAGAATATCGACTATATTGGCATGGCCGAGAGTTTGGATATCGGTGCCGTCATCAATAAGAAGAAGATTGCCGCCAGCTATATCTATCAGCTCTTGCTCGATGCCGATGTCTCTAACGTCAAGTGTCTCACCTTTGCCAATGCCGACGTGGCCGAATTTGTGGTCAAGGAGGGGGCTCGTGTGACCCGTACGCAGGTCAAGGATATTAGCCTTCCCAAAGGTGTTACCATTGGTGGACTTGTGAGAGACGGCGAGGGTATACTTGTTACCGGTACTACTGAGATACAGGCTGGTGACCATGTCGTCGTGTTCTGTCTCGCATCGATGATTAAGCGAATAGAGAAATATTTCAATTAAGAGGGATTATTATCCGGTAGATGTGGGTAAAAGATCCGCATAGTGACAAGATATAACAAAGAATGATACATTTTAATACCATATTCCGCGTCATAGGGTCGCTGTTGATGTTGTTATCGAGCATATTCTTCTTGCTGGGTATAGTGTCGCCCCTATTTCAAGGTAATGATATGTTTAGCTTCCTTGTATCATCCTTGGTTACTCTGTTGGTGTCGTTATGGTTCTTGATAATGGGTAAGGGTAGCAAGGCTGAGTTCTCTCGTCGTGATAGCTACATTACCATTACCTTCTGTTGGATAGCCTTCGCACTTTTTGGAGCTTTACCCTATTGGTTAGGCGGTCATATCCCGACCTTTACGGATGCATTCTTTGAGTCTATGTCAGGGTTTACCACGACTGGAGCCTCCGTCATTGACAATATAGATAGTCAACCCCATACGCTGCTTCTTTGGCGAAGCCTTACCCAGTGGTTGGGAGGTCTGGGAATCGTGTTCTTTACTGTAGCGGTTCTTCCCATGTTCGGTATTGATAAGGTGCAACTCTTTGCCGCAGAGTCTACAGGCGTCGTCCGTCGTAAGGTACACTCACGTGTATCAGTAGGTTCGCGTTGGATTTTTGCGATATACATACTCCTTACAATAGCTTGCACCGTTTCGCTTAAGGTGTGTGGCATGGATTGGTTTGACGCTGTGAATCATGGACTTACGACCATTGCGACGAGCGGATTCTCTACCCGTCAGGCAGGTATCGCTGCTTTCGACTCGGCACAGATAGAGTATGTGTTGACCATCTTCATGTTTCTCAGTGGTGTCAATTACACCCTGCTTTACCTGCTACTCTTCAAAGGTAAGATACGAGAGCTCTACCGCAACACCGAGTTTCGTGTCTATTTCCTTACCGTCTTGGGTCTGTCTCTCGTCATTGCTGCGGGTCTGTTGGCTCAGGGTGACATTGATGTGGAGAAGGCATTGCGCGTGTCCTTCTTCCAGGTAATCTCTTTGCAGACCACTACGGGATATGCCACTGCCGACTATACCCTATGGCCCCCCTATTTGTGGATGTTGCTCAGTTTCGTGATGTTCCTTGGAGCCTGTAGCGGCTCATCATCGGGTGCGATGAAATGTGGTCGTGTAGCTGTCCTGGCAAAGAGTATCCGTGGCGAGTTCCGTCGTATTCTTCATCCTAATGCAGTCATCCCTGTACGTATGGACGGTAATCCTATCAGTCAAGACACGCGTGCCACAGTACTCACCTTTACCTGCCTTTATTTCTTGCTCATCTTCTTCGGCTGGTTTGTCTTTATGATTATGGGGCTCGACTTTGTTGAAGGCTACAGCATTTCGGTCAGCTGTGTAGGTAATATCGGTCCTGCTCTCGGCAGTCTCGGTCCTGCCTATACGTGGAGTGCTCTCCCTGCTGGGGCCAAGTGGCTCAGCACCCTTCTCATGCTCATCGGCCGTTTAGAGCTCTTCACTATCCTCCTGATGTTCACCACTTCATTCTGGAAGAAACGATAAAGAGTTTAGAGTTTAGGGTTTAGAGTTTAGAGTTTTAGGGCTTTGAGCTTTGAGCTATGAGCTATAAGCTTACCTTCCGGACGGCAGCTCACTTCTTATCGCTCATTGCTCATTGCTAATTCCTCTGCAAAGGTAGGGACGATTTTTGTTAGTGCGTTACAACGTCATGCACGACATCACGCCCAACGTGCCGGCTATGGCCGTAAGCACGGCAATCAATACTTTGAGGATTTCTTTCCAATCTATTTTAACCATGTTAATTTACAATTTGACGATTTACAATTTACCATTTATTTACAATTTGGTAATTTTACAATTTTTCATTCATCGCGGATTTTTTTTGTCTCACACGAATCTCACGAATCTCACGAAATGGGCTGCATCGCAAGAAGTGCTTGCAGCTTGTCGGCTTTGCCGAGTGTTCTCAGCCGGAGGCACACACAAGCGATAGCGCGTGTGCTTCTGTGAGATTGCCTTTAGCCCCTTCGGGCGGCGAACACGTTTCGTGAGATCTGTGAGAGAATAAATAATCCGTGTAATCCGTGGTTGTTTATTCACCGCGAGCCCTGCAAGCTCCCCCTCGGGGGGAGTTGAGGGGGCCTCCTTTACGCCACCGCCTCAAAGATTGCCGAGTAGGTAGCACCGTTCACTTCGGCCTTGATGACGCGTGGGTTCTCGGTGACGTCGTCGCCCCAGCTCACGAAGCGGTAGC